>LFCJ01000164.1_pt1 | contig 37216 bp, 38 predicted proteins | sample 643141 | NCBI WGS metagenome assembly LFCJ01 (sample SAMN03766243, study PRJNA286221) | soda lake metagenome | biome: soda lake; feature: Kulunda steppe; material: water; isolation source: sample B1-Br-g2 brine of Lake Bitter-1 | place: Russia: Kulunda steppe | collected 2010-07
CGGCGTCGCCATACAGATCGACGACGCCACCCTTGCCTTCGTCGCCGAGTTGCGACCCGACGATTGTGACGGTCATAACAGCGGCGGATTCTTGCCCGGCCGATAAACAGATTACGGTCTGGCCGGCGCAATCGATCGGTGATGAGCACGAATATGCATATCGTACGCCAGCTGAGGGTCACAGGTAGCTGTCGGGACGACCGGATCAGCCGAGACAGTCATGAACCGAGACGACCGAGGACTGAGGCGGGCAAGACTACGTCGATGCGGGCTCGATCGGAGTCGGTGAACCATAGATCAGGGACAGTCGATCGGGAGCCAAACGACGTGACACTGCGGTGTCACGAGGCCGCGATCGAACGGCGGACAGCCTGCCGAGAACGGAAGCGTTAACTACTGACAGTGTCCACAGTCGAGTCGGACTGTCCTTTCAGTTGCCGAGAGTAACTTTTAAAAGGTCCAAAGACAAGTTAACAAATGCCATGATAGACCGACTGGAGAAAGAAGTCGATATGCTGGAACGACATCTGCAGGTACTGCGGATGGTTATCGAGAACGAGCCGATCGGAATCGTCAAGATGTCCAACGAGACGGGCTACCCACATCACAAGGTTCGCTATTCGCTCCGAGTCTTAGAAGAGGAGAACCTCATCGAACCCTCTAGCCAGGGTGCAATCAAGACCGAGCGGACTGCGGAGTTCGTCGACGAACTCGACGAGAAACTCGACGGAATCGTCGACAAACTCGACGGGATGAAGATCGAAGACGTCGCAGAGATCGAAGGTTAAATCGGACACCGTTACGAGACCGATCGATTGCTGCAGGCTCCAGATCACTGATGCAGTGAGCTTCGGCCGGCCGCACTGTTTGCCTACAGCTCAGGAACGTTCATGTGGAACCCCTCGGATCGGGATTCCACTAAACAGAGGTGGTAACCTGTTTTCCGCGATAGATTGACGTAGCTCAGCTTCGAGCCACGACTGAGCAAGCCGCTACTCGTTGCTTCCTCTGTAACTTCGAGTGCGCCGGGCTCGAAGTAACTCGATGTGACGACTGTTGCCGCCGCGAGGTCGGGGTAGTTCGCTTTCACTGCCGAGGCCGCTTCTTCCATCTCCACGAGCATTTCTTCTGTCGCCGGACTCCGAGCATCGTTGAGATTGGCGAGCAAGAGCGGGTTCCCCATCTTGTCGTAGGCGACGACGTCGAAGGTGACCTGGTCGGGGACGTCCTCCGTCTCGTCGTCTTCGAGCGAGATCGTCGCGTTGAGCTCTGCCCGATCGATCAGGGGAATAGCATCGTATAGGTCACCCAGCCCGTCTGCATTGCCAGTGTCGCGGATCTCGTACAGCAATACCTCGGTGAGCCAGTCGACGAACCGGTAGGCCATCGTCGCCTCGAGGAACTTCTCGTAGCCCATACCGTCGACGACGACATCCGACGCATCGAACTGTGTATGATGTTCGAGTCGCAGGTTCTCCGCTACCTCGCTCCGACCGGCGTCGCCAGCGTGGGCCGTCTTGAGGGTTGGCTGGCTCTTCGAGCCGTATCTGACGAACAGGTTCGTCTCCGAGAGTGCTCGCTTGGGTTGCAGTTCGGTTCCGCTGGTAGCCGCCCCCGACTCCGATTCGCCAGCCGTGGCCGCGTTCCGAGCGCGATCGAGTTCGGTCTCCAGTTCCTCAATCCGGCTCTGTAGACGCTCGACCGTCGAAGCGAGCTCCTGGTTTCGCGATCGGAGTTCGTCACGCTCCGTTTCGACCTCTTCGGCGTGTTCTCGGAGCGCGTCGCGTTGCTCTGTAAGCGTTTCGAGACGATCGGTCAGCTCCTGAATGCGATCGCGTGCCTTCGCACGGATCCGATCGACCTCTTGTGACTGACGCTGCGATCGTCTGCTGACCGCGTCCTGCGAACGACCATCCTGTGGTGCGCTCGCCGCTTCCTGTGAGGAGGCGGTCCGGCTGCTTCCGGTCGTCCCCGAGTCAGCGACACTGCTCGCAGAGTGCGTCTCGGTCGAGCCGTCGGTCGACGTCTCGCTGTTGTCCGGATCGATCGATGGAATGCTCCGGGCCTCTCGCCACTGTGCTTCCTCCTCGAACCGCTCTTCTTGCGTGTCGTCGCCGTCGGTGTCGACAGCGCTTTCCTCCGGCGTCGTCTCCGCCGGTTCGTCCTCGACCCACGAGATGTCGTTTCGATCGAGTTCCTCGGCTGCGGCTTCGAGTTCAGCAAGATCCGGGCTGGCCGACGGCTCGCCGTCGCCAGGAGGTGCGGTGCTCCCGTCAGTCGCATCCGATGCGGCCTCCGACGATGCCGTCTCAGCCGTCGACTCGGTGGCTGAATCGACACTGTCACTGGCTATCGACTCGGCCTCCGTACCAGCTACCGACTCGGACTCCGTACCAGCTACCGACTCGGCCTCCACGTCGGCTGGGTCAGTTTCCGACCTAACCGACTGCTTCGAGACCGCGTCGAGAGCGGCCTCGGGAGTGTCGATCTCATCGGCTGCTGGATCGCTCTCTTCGATCGGCAACTCGGCTACCGGTTCGTCGGCTGAATCAGCCGCAGTCGACGCGTCTTCGGTAAGCGTCTCATCGTCGGAGCCGTCTCGCGAGGACGGTCTCTGCCCCGCCTCGGTGATTCCAGTCGCCACGGGTTCGGACTCCGATTCCTCACTCGTCGTAATACTGGTTGGATCGGCCGTGAGATCGACTTCAGACGGCCTGGGAACGGCGCTGTCTTCGCCCGCTGTCGCGTCTGCCGACTCGTCGATCCCGGCGAACTCGATCGATTCGATCGAGGGCGAGGTGTCAGTAGCTTCGATCGAAGCGTCGGTGTCGTCGGCTGCGTCGGAATCGAGTGAGGTGGTGTCCGATGCAGCGTCGGTGGCAGACGACGAGGACTCACCCGGTGCAGCCCCGCTGGCGGATGATGCTGATTCGGTCGACGATGTCGCGCCGGTGGCTGTGCCTGGAACGTCAGTGACCTCGACGTCGACGTCGGTTACCTCGTAGATCCCGACCTCGTCGTCAGCACGCTCGAAGGCTTCCTCATCGGTAATCAGCCGTCCAGCGTTGCCGATATAGGCGGCCGCCATCCGACGGCCGCCGTAGTAAACAGCGTAGTAGTCGCCGCTGAGCACGTTCTCACTCAGTTCGATATAGCCGGTAAAAGAGCCCTCTTGCAGCGTGGCGTCGACCTCTCGCAGTGGTGTTTCGTTCGTGTAGTAGTTCGCTCTCGTTTCACCGTCGCGTTCTTGCATCGCACAGAGCAACGGCAGTGACGGATGTGGCGCGTCGTACTGGGTTCCCGACGCGTTCTCAAAGTCTTCGATCTCACCCTCGAAGACGCCGACGATGCGCCCGTTGAGCATGAACAGCCAGGTTCCGGCCGCCGTTACAGCGCCCGAAAAGTCTGTTGTGGCGAGCTCCGAGAGGCCGTCGTACCCGCCAGTAAACGACTGAGAATCCCATTGTTCGACGCGCTCTTGCGTGCGCGAGTTCATAATTTAACAAGCGGGAACCGGACCAAATACGTTTCGCCTAGATTTCCGGATTAGTTAACTATCTTACTACCCTGACTGATGGGGAGCGCTAGATTTTCGACTCGGCGTCTTCGGCGAGTTCTTTCATTCGTTTGCCGATTCGGCCGGCGCTCGAGAACTCGTCTTCACTCATCGCCTTCGCCAGCGCGTTTCCGAGGACGAAGACGGCGTGTTTGTGTTCGCTTTTCGACTTGTGCACGTGGGATGGGTCGACGTCGAGCTCGCGGTACGGGTCGAACAGCTCCGAGTCGACCTCCTCGCGATCGGAAAAGTACTCCATGATGACGACGAGTTCTTCGTGGAGTTCGAGGAGTTCGTCTTTATGCATGAACGCGTATAGGAACGGTTTCGATTTAAACGTTGTGTGGCGATCTGTTGCAGTGGCCGGCGAGCGTGCGCAAGGGCGCGGTCGCGGCTCAAAATCGATCGCCGGCGACCGATCGGCAGCGCCGACGACGGATCTCGGTCTATCGTGTCAGTCGGCCATCCCTGCGGGCGCTCTGTTTCGCTGGCCTGCGGGAAACCACGCGAGGGCGTGGTCTGCAGTGACGCGAACTTGGACCCGTTCGTCCAGTTCGATCCGATCGGAGTGGTTGTGCATACACTCGATCCTCTCTCCGGAATCGAGTTCGACGCGGTAGAGGACGGTCGGGCCGAGATAGCGCCGATAGGTGACGGTGCCGTCGGCCGCTCCCTCCTCGGCAGAAATGGCAGTTACATCGTCCGGGCGGATGAGTAGATCGATGTCGCTGCCATCGTACTGCTGGGCGAGGCCGTTGACGTTCTCACGGAGGACTCGTCCGAGGGCGGTGTCCACGTGGTCGCCCTGGACCGCACCCGACAGAAAACTAGCATGGCCGAGAAAGCCCGCGACGAAGCGTGACTCTGGCTGCTGGAACACCTGTTCGGGGGTGTCGATCTGTTCGATCTGGCCGTCGTTCATCACCGCAACCCGATCGGAGATCGACAGCGCCTCCTCCTGATCGTGGGTGACCGAGACAGCGGTAACGCCCGCTTCTTTGATGATTCGGCGAACCTCCTCACGCATCTCGACCCGGAGATCGACGTCTAAGTTCGAGAACGGTTCATCGAGCAGGAGCATCTCTGGTTCGGGCGCGAGCGATCGGGCAAGAGCGATCCGCTGTTGCTGGCCGCCGGATAGTTCTTCGGGATAGTGTTCGGCGTGGGCCGTCAGACCGACCAGTTCGAGGAGGTTGTCGACGCGTGCCGTTCGATCGTCGTCGCTCCATTCCTGGAGACCGAAGGCCACGTTCTCGCGGGCAGTGAGGTGGGGAAAGAGGGCGAACTCCTGGAAGACGACACCGACGCCTCGCTCTTCGGGTGGGACGAACTGTCCGTTTCCAGCTACGGAGTCGTCTCTGAGCTGAATCTCACCGGTGTTCGGTTTTTCCAGTCCGGCGATCAGCCGTAGTGTCGTCGTCTTCCCACAGCCGGAGGGGCCAAGAAGCGTAAGAATTTCGCCGTCACAAACGGAGACAGAAAGGTCGGAAATAACCGTCTCGCTTCCGTACTGCTTCCCGACGCCGTCGAGTTCGAGAACCACGTCGTCCGTCGTGGACGCCGTATTCGTCGTTTCCCAAAATCGTTCATCGGTCGTCGTGAGCAGTTGTTCGTTCACCATAGTCGTCTCCCCAGCGCCAGACAGCGCACATTCAGTTTAGGCGAGCCTAAAATATTTATAATTGCCGGTCGCTTCCAGCCCAGTGGCAAGACGGTGTCGGGGTGGCTATAGTTCGACGCCGCTTGGGATAAGACTGTGCTGGCGGAGAAGATTCCCCTCCTCGTCGTAGACGAGAAACATCCGCTTGTCGAAGGTGACGAACGGTTCCCCGTCAAGTGTAACTTCGACCTCGTAGCGCCCCTCCTCGTCGGGAGCGTCCTCACCATAGCCGCGGGCTGCCCGAATGAACGTAAGCACGTCGTGGGCGTCTTCGTTGAGTTCGATGACGTACTCGCCGGTGATACGGTTAGTCACGCTCACTACTCCCGTCGCCTCGTTCCCGAGTGGTTCTTGCAACCGAAGTGCCGTGTCGGTCTCGCTGGCATCGAGAACGTTTCCGTCGGGACCAGTAAGGCGCTCGCGAAGGTCCGTCGCTGGGCCAGTGAAATTGATCGATACCGAGGGCTTTTGTGGCTCACCATCGTTCTCGACCCAGTCGACATTGCTGACGTCTAACGTGAAGTGCTCGCGCCTCATTCCGTACGTATCGCTTTGCACTCCCACCGTATGAACGTAACGCACGACGAGCTGACCGGTCGACGAGACCTGTTCGCCTACACAGAGTATCCGTTCGCGCGAGACGATCGATCGCGAACGCTTTTTGCTCAGCCATACCGAGTACGGCTCATGACCCGCCGGGCAGCCGTCCGCGACACCTACGATCGGATTGCGACCCACTTCGCCTCGACTCGCGAGTACGCCTGGCCCGAGGTAGAGGCCTTCGTCGAGGCGTCGGTCGACGGCACGGAAGACGTCGGTCTCGATCTCGGCTGTGGCAACTGCCGGCACGCGGAGTTGCTGGCCGCTGGCGGCTGCGACGACGTCGTCGGCGTCGACGTCAGCCGAGGGCTACTGGAGACGGGTCGTGAGCGGGCAATCGAACGCGGGTTCGACGCTCATCTCTGTCAGGCGGACGCCGCGACGCTACCACTGGCGAACGCGACCGTAGACGTCGCCGTCTACGTCGCGACGCTCCATCACCTGCCGACGGCCTCCGCCCGCCAAGCGAGTCTCGACGAACTCGCGCGCGTGCTCAAGCCAGGCGGTCGCGCACTCGTCAGCGCGTGGTCGACCGCCCACGATCGGTTCGAGGAGACCGACGGGTTTGATACCACAGTCGAATGGACCCTGCCAGGCGGCGACACCGTCGATCGGTTCTATCATATCTACTCGCCCGAAGAGTTCGAGAGTGAGGTGGAAGCGAGTGCCCTCACGATCATCGACTGGGAGCTGTCGAGTGGGAACTGCTATGCGACGGTGACGGCCCCGGAGCGGTAAGCTCCGAGCAAAACGAAGTGGTCGAGGCCGATCGCGCCTGCAAAACAGCGACCACATCACTCGAAACGGCGATCGTGTCGTGTGAAATCACCACACTGCGGCCGATCGGAAAGGTAAGAGTCTTAATAGTGGGCGCAGAAGCGAAAGATGCGCGCGGGTGGTCTAGTGGTAGGACTTGAGCCTTCCAAGCTCATAGCCCGGGTTCAAATCCCGGCCCGCGCACTTCTGCTGTGAAAAGATCGTGACCAGTAGCTATCGTCTTCAGCTGGTCGAACCCCGGCACACGGCTGTTCTCGCGATCGATTCGACGGCCAAGGAGACACCGATCACGCGACAGCTCTGCGATCGGGTATGCATCGACGGGGAGTGGCTCCGTTCGTCCCAGAAGCGTCCCCAGCGGTGAACAGTCCAGAAGAACGATTAATGGAACCTTTTTGACGATGATTGTAGCCGTTGGGATATGGCGGGTGACCGTGAGCTAACACGGCGGATGGTGCTGACGGCAATCGGTGGGAGCGTCTGCGCTGGGGCTGCAGGCGCCCATCAAGACGACGAGGACGAGCGGAGTGAAGAGCGGGATCCGATCGACGAAACCGGCGTTGTCGTCCGATTCGAGAGCTGTACACGTGTGCGCGTCAGAAGTCGCCACGATGTAGAGCGACTCGAAGTCGCGCTAGAGTGGGACGATAGATCGGAGTGGTGGGTGATCGAGGACCCCCTCCTTCCGCTGACGATCGACAGCAGTAACAGCCCGTGGGCCGAGCACGAGCCGATCGTCCACAGCGTATCAGTTACCGCTGAGGATCAAACGGGGACATACGTGACGCTCCCCGACAGCTGGGAGTGTTGACTCGGCCCCGAGACTGAGAGATCGACAGCAACCGCTATGTACGACGTTGGGATGACACAGACGACGCTTAGTCGCAAGCCTCAGCATCGATCGCAACCGCTCTCGCAGCCGTCGCTTTGAACGACGTCGTCATCGTCTGTCCGATCGCGAGTCCCAATCGGTCCGCGCTGGCGTTCGTAATAAGCGCCTGAATTGGATGATCCGCGACGAGTTCGACGGTTACTCTGGTGATCGCGTCTCCGTGTTCGATCGATTCGACGGTGCCGGTAAACTGGTTTCGCAGGCTGGTCTCATCCGCTTGCGGCGTTTCGTCCGGCGTGGTGAGGACGACCGCATCGGAACGGACAGACACCTGAACGTCGCGTGCGCCGGCAGGAACCAGCGCCAGAATCGAGCCGATCGGCGTCTCGACCGTCGCGAGTTCACCCATCCGATCGCGAACGGAGCCACGGAAGACGGACTCGGTGACCCGTGCGACACCGTCGAGTGCAGCGTCGTGGCGATCGAACTGCTGGCGAAGGTCACGCGCTGTCTGGGTCAGTTCGGTTCCGCCGCCGCCGCGGCCCCCTCGCTGTCGCTCCGTTATCGGGCCGACAGCCGCTTCGAGTTCGACGATCCGGTTCTGGAGCCGGGCGTAAGATCGGCCCAACTCGTCGGCTGCCTTGTGCATCGATCCGTGCTGGTCGATCGCCGCTAGCATCTCGATGTCGCGGCGATCGATCGTGACGCCATCGACGGCAAGTTTCGTGGTATAATCTCGTTCAATCGTCATCGGTGAGCGCCTCTGTCGAGTGCCAACGGAGAGAACGTCTGCTATCGTTCATCAGTATACCAGTTCGCCCTCGATAAATTTCCGGGTGCGTTCGTCCCTGGGAGTCTCGAAGACGGTGGTAGTGTCTCCGATTTCGATACGATCGTCTCCGAGAAGCACTGCGACTCGGTCGGCGATCCGCTCGGCTTGATGCATATCGTGCGTTGCGATCACGACGCCGATTCCGCGTTTCTTTGCCTCGCGAATCGCGTCTTCGATAACCGCCGTATTTCGGGGATCGAGGTCCGATGTCGGTTCATCGAGAAGCAGAATATCCGGCTCGTAGGCCAACGCACGAGCGAACGCGACCCGCTGGGCTTCGCCGCCGGAGAGCGACGAGGCGTCCCGATCGGCTTTCTCTCGCAGCCCGACGGTGTCGAGGGCGTCGATCGCGTCACCAGTTCCGTTGGTCTTTCCGATTATACTCGAAAGTTCGTGGCGAAGCCGATCGGACCACGATTGCCGAACTCGAAGCCCGTACTCGGCGTTGCGACGAACGCTCGCATCGAAGAGACTCGCCTTCTGGAACACCATACCGATTCGGCGGCGGTATTCGAGTCGCTGCCCTTCTGGCAGCTGCCAGACATCCTCGGTGTCGTAGGCGATCGACCCCTGATCAGGCGCGTCGAACAGGGCGAGCAATCGCAGCAGCGTCGATTTCCCCACACCGGATGGACCGATGATTCCGACGACTTCGCCTGGCGAAACCGACAGAGAAACGCCGTCGAACACCGTTTCAGTGCCGTATCCGTGATGAATGTCGATCGCTTCGAGTGTCATCTGTACCGACCACCCCCGTTGCCGAGCCGAACAACGATCGCGTTGATGATCAAGACGAGAACGACGAGAATCGCCCCGAGTAGCATCGCCGTCTCGAAGCGACCCTGTCGAGCTTCGAGCTGTATCGCGGTTGTAAGCGTTCGGGTAACGGACGTTCCGTCCGAGCCAGCGATGTTGCCACCGACGATGAGCACGGAGCCAACCTCGCTGATCGCCCGTCCGAACCCCGCGAGAACTGCCGTCGCGATCCCGTACCGGGCTTCTTTGATCGTGACGAGCGCGACGTCCATCTTTGTCCCACCCATGGCGTACGCTGCATCACGGACGTTCTGCTCGACGCTACTCACCGCAGCGAGGCTGACGCCCGTAACGACTGGCGCAGCGAGAACGAACTGCGACATGATCATCGCCTCCGGCGTGAACACGAGATCCCACGATCCGAGAGGCCCTTCATTGGAGACAGTAAACAGCACGATCAGTCCGACGACGACGCTTGGAAACCCCATTCCCGTATTGATCAGTGACGTGAGCAGGGTCTTCCCACGGAACTCTTTAAATCCGACCAGGAGTGCGATCGGAACGCTAACGAGCGTGCTCAACACGACGGCCGTGATGCTCACGTAGAGCGAGACCCGAACGATGCTTCGGATGTAGGTCCACTCGAAGGGGAAATCGATGACCAGTGGCGAGAGCGTCAGTAGCTCGAGCAACATTGGAGTCGGTGTCAGTCCCCACTCTCCGACCCGTCCCACCCGTCGGGAACGTACTGTTGGAAGTTCGGTTCTTCTGCGAGCGCTTCTGGGAAGAACAGCTGTTGGCCCTCAAGCGTGTAGCCGTCGATGATCTCTTGGCCTTCGACACTCGTGATGAAGCCGATGTACGCCATCGCGAGATCGTAGTTCACGGTATCGTGGAGGGCAGGATTTATCGCGACGATCCCGTACGGATTAGCGAGCAGTTCTGGGCCACCGTCGACCGGCCCACCGACGTGAATCTCGAGGTCGATCTCGGTGCTCATCGAGAGATAGGTGCCGCGATCGGAGAGCGTGTACCCGCCATGCTGTCCGGTCTGAACGAGCACCTCGCCCATCCCCTGTCCGGCTTCCTGATACCACTCACCGAGATCGCTGTTATCGAACCCGGCTGCGTTCCAGATTTCGAGTTCTTGTGTGTACGTTCCCGAGTTGTCCCCGCGAGAGACGAACGGTGACTCCGAGTCGGCGATTGCCTCGAACGCCGCGACGGCGTCATCACCGCTGGCGATTCCTGCAGGGTTATCGGGATCACCGACGATGACGAAGTCGTTGAACATGAGTTCGCGCCGATTGATCCCGTACCCCTCCTCCATGAACGCGTCTTCTTGCGAGCGAGCGTGAACCAGCACGACGTCGGCGTCGCCGCTTCGTCCCGTTTCGATCGCGGCACCGGTTCCTTGCGAAACCGTATTGACGGTGACGCCGTATCGATCCTCGAACGGTGCGTTGAGTTCGTCGAGCAGTCCTGTATCGTACGTACTCGTCGTCGTCGCAAGCGTCAGCGTTTCGCCATTAATCTCTGGTCTCTCACCGTCTTCCTCACCGAGGGCCGCACAGCCAGCGAGACTACCTGCAACACCGCTTCCGACCGCGGCGATGAGCCGCCGGCGTTGTATCGGCATAGATACCACGTCGACCGAGGCGAGCAAATAGCTTTTGGTGACGACGTAATTGAAACCAGTTACATAGTCACTGAGTCGGGACACTGTGCGGACCAAGGTAACGCAATGAGGTTACTTTCGGAGGGCAAGTGTCGATACGTTCCGCCGCGCGAAGTGTGTCGCTCAGTACCGCGAGAACCGAACAGCAAGGAGATGAAGGGTGTCCAGAGCGCGCCAGCAATCAACAGAGCTACCGACTATCAGGCCGCACAGTCGACCGTGACGACGCCGGATGCCGTCGATCGAGGTGGAGGGATTGCCGATCGGCTCCCGAGAGTCTGGACACTCTGGGCAGCGACTCGTCCGAGTCAGGTCGCACTGGTTCTGGCAGTCTATCTACTCGGTGTCGGGATGGGGACCACCGGCCCACCGATAACCGACAGCGAGCGAGCAGCATCGATCTCGACAGTCGTGCTCGCTCCAGAGTTCTTCGCTCCCGTGCTACTCGGCGCCATCGGACTCGTCCTCGTAACTGTCGCGATTCATTACGCCAACGAGTACACCGACGTGGAGACGGACCGGCTGACGACACCAACGCCGTTTTCGGGTGGCAGCGGGGCACTCGTCAGGACCGGGCTGTCACGCTCGTTCATGCGATCGGCGACGATTGCTGCGGTCGTCGTCGCCTCGATGAGCCTGCTGGCACTCGCCACCGTACGTGGCGTTCCTGTCGATGCGATCGGCCTTCTCGTGGTGATTTTTGGGCTTGGGCTGGCATACTCGCTGCCCCCGATCGCGTTTATTCGGCGTGGGCTGGGCGAACTCGTCAACGCCATCCTCGGTGGAGTGTTGCTTCCGCTGTACGGCACGGCCGTCGTCGCGTCGCCGACGCCTGCTGCAGTCCTCGCGGTGCTTCCGTTCGCCCTTCTGGTCATTTGTAACCTCTTTGCGACCCACTGGCCCGATCGGGAGGCAGACGCGCGGGTCGGGAAGCGAACACTGGCCGTCCGGTGGTCGCCGCGGCGACTCAGACGTGCCTTCGGCGTCGTTGCGACGCTCGCTCTCAGTGTCGCAGCGGGACTCTGGATCGTCGATGTGCTCCCGACTGCAGTCGCACTCGCACACGTCACCCCAGTTCCGTTTCTCCTGTGGAGTGGTATCGTACTCACGCGCCAGCGCTCACCGTTCCCGGCCGTCTTCTCGATGGTCGTCCTCGCGATCGCGTCGACGATCGCCTGGTGGTGGGTCGGCGTCGGTGTCTGACGATCGGTGTGGAGCGATCGTTATCGAGGAAGACGATGCCGTTACATATCGGGAGGCGATGTTACATACCGAGAGGCGACGGGCCAGCCCGCGCAAGCAGGCCGGCCACGCCCACAGGGGCTCCGATCGAACGTGTAGCCAACAGGCAACACCGCAGAACAGTTTTAGACTCCGAGTGCAGTATCCACGTATGAGCGATTCGCACGGGGGCAGCCCGGACGCCACTGATCAACCGACGAGTGACGCACTGTCACCAACCGGTGCCGCCCGTCGTGCACTCGAAGCCGTCCGCTACGAGAACTCACCCGAGCCGTTCCTGGACGCCATCGCCACTGCGAGCCACGACGACCTCGAGCGGGTTCGCACTGATCAACAGGCAGGGCTCGCGTTCTGGCTCAATTGCTACAACGCAGCCGCCCAGCTGTTGCTCGATCGTTGCCCGGAGCTGTTCGAGTCACAACTGCGGTTCTTCCGCGCCGACGCGATAACGGTCGGCGGCGTCGAACTGAGCCTCGACGATATCGAACACGGGATCGTCCGCGGGAACCGATCGAAGTACGGATTCGGCTATCTGCCACGGCTCGAACGCGTCGGACTCGACGACGCCTATCGGCTCGATCTGGACCCCCGGGTTCACTTCGCGCTCAACTGTGGAGCTGCAAGCTGTCCGGCAATTCTCTCGTATGACCCCGAGACCATCGATCAGACACTCGACAACGCGACGCGATCGTATCTCGACGACACAGTCGAGTACGACGCGAGCCGCGATCGGGTGGTCCTGCCACGGGCCTGTCTCTGGTTCGTCGGCGACTTCGGTGGTCTATCGGGGCTTCGCGAGTTCGCCCAGGAGTTCGGGCAAGTTCCACCGGGATCGTCGCCCTCGCTCCGGTTTGCCAGTTACGACTGGACGAAACTACCGCGACAGTTCCGCTCCAGATAGGGTGGCATCTCGGGGCCAGGGGTCAGTGTCGTGGCGTCGTCGAGACGGTTCAGCGATGGCCTGGCGTCGTCGAGACAGCGCACCGATGGTGTGGCGTCGCCGAGGCTATCCGGCGAACGGTGCACAGACAAAAACCGTCGGGCTGGCAAGCCGACGTTAGTTAACGATGACGTCCGGCTCTTCTTCCTGTTCGACTGTCTCGTCGTCGCCACCGGTGTACTTCTTTGCGGCGATACCGATTCCGACGAGCACCGCGAGTGCAACCAGCGCGCCGATCGCCTTGCCACCGGATTCCTCGTCCGCGCTAGCGGCCTCCTCTTCGTCCTCGTCGAGGCCGGGTTCGGATTCGATCGCAGTGTCGGTTTCGGACTCCCCGATCGGGAGCGCGTCACTGATCGTGCTCGGTCCGAACTGCGTCTCGCCGTCTAGATGCAACTCGATAAGCGTGAATTTTCTGTCGCCCATAGCGGAAGGTCAACGAGTGTCTACTTAGCCGTTTGGTTCGCTATAGGCTTCTGCAGCGACTGTGCGATCGATCCGGGGGCTGACTCGGCTGTGGCCTCCCCGGTACCACCCAGGCCAGTTTAGGGCTCTGGACCGGTACGATTAAGTATCCATCACCTGCGGTTTTTCGTATGAGTGGACGACCGCTGGATGTCCTCGAGGCGTCGCTCGGTGAACGCGTCACGGTACGACTCAAAAGTGGTGACGAGTACGTCGGCGATCTTGCCGGCTACGATCAGCACATGAACCTCGTACTCGAGGACGTGACGATTCCGGTCGAGGGCGGAGTAGAAGAGACGGCGCCGGCCGAAGACACAACGATTATACGCGGCGATAACGTCGTTTCGATCACTCCATGACTGGTGCAGGAACCCCGAGCCAAGGAAAGAAGAACAAGACGACACACACGAAATGTCGTCGCTGCGGAAAGAAATCCTATCACACGAAAAAGAAGGTCTGCTCGTCGTGTGGCTTTGGCAAATCTGCCAAACGCCGCGGCTACGAGTGGCAGTCGAAGACCGGCGACAACGACAACTGAACGGCCGACATCTTCTCTCACTGCCGTCGACGCCCGAGCGACGCGTACAGCGATCTGTCGACTGCGACAGCCACACTGTCGCCCATGAGATTCTCTACGCGTTGTCACCCGCAAGAGTGCTGTCGGGTTGTGGTCCATGAGATCGCTGGCACGTGGTCACCCACCAGAGTGCTGGCACGTGGTCACCGGCAAGACCACGGGCGCATGGTCGTCGACTCAGCCGGAGACAGCCCCTCCGATAATGCAGCGATGGACAGTCATTAGTCCCGCGCCACGAACACGTGCGTATGGAGACGACAGCCGCCTTCGCCGGCCTCGAGTGTCGTGACTGCGGACGGATGTTCGGTGCCGAGGAAGCGACCCACCAGTGTCCAGACTGCGAGGGAACCCTCGATCCGACCTACGATTACGAGACGATCGACCTCGATCGGGAGACGCTCGCCGCACGTCCGTTCGATTCGCTGTGGCGCTACGAGGAACTGTTGCCGTTCACTCGCGAGTCGGCGGTGACGATGGACGAAGGGACGACGCCGCTGGTCGACTGTCCCCGACTGGCGGACGAACTCGGCGTCGGGCAGGTACTGATCAAAGACGAGGGCCGGAACCCGACGGGCACGGCCACCGATCGTGGCCAGACAGTCGCCGTCACGGCGGCCGACCAACACGGGGCAACCGATGTTGCACTCGCTTCGACGGGCAACGCTGGCCAGGCAGCCGCGGCCTATGCCGGCCGCGCTGGCCTCGACTCGCATGTCTACCTCCCTGCCCGATCGGGCTTTACCAACAAGGCGATGGTCAACGTCCACGGGGGCGACATGAACGTCGTCGGCGGGCGGATCGGCGACGCCACCGATGCATACGAGGAGGGGCTTGCGGAGCACGACGACTGGTATTCCCTCCAGACGTTCGTCACGCCCTACCGCCACGAGGGCACGAAGACGATGTACTATGAGCTCATCGAGCAACTCGAGTGGGAGGTCCCCGATGCGATCTGTTCCCCCACGGGTGGTGGTGTCGGACTGATCGGCATGTACAAAGCAGCGACGGAGTTCCGTGAACTCGGGCTAACCGACGCTCTCCCCGCGTTCTACGCGACGCAGGCGTCGGGCTGTGCACCGATCGTCGAGGCGCACGAAGCCGATCGGGACGGGCACACGCCCGTCGAGACGCCGGACACTATCTGTGGCGGGATCGAGATTCCCGACCCTGGCGAGAGTTCGTGGATCCTCGATGCGATCCGCGAGACCGATGGGGGTGCAGTGGCGACGGACGATCCGGACATTCTCGAGGCCGCGATCCAGGTCGCCCAGCACGAGGGGCTCGAGATGGCACCGACCTGTGCCGCGGCGGCCAGCGGTGCCTGGGAACTCGCCGAACGCGGTGTGTTCGACGGCGACGAAACGATCGTCATCGTCAACACCGGGACCGGGAACAAGGAGGCGGACGTGCTGCGGAGTCACCTGATGAGCCAGGGCGTTTGATACGGTCCATCGTAATGAGTCTTGACTGGCCAGGCGTCTCGAACCTGATCGACCAGGCCGCTTCCAGCCCGATCGACCGGCGCAGCTGAAATCGGGTGCGATCCGGTCACATACCACGACAACACCTTTTAATTAGTGTTCTGTCAGTTCGTTCATGGACCCCGGCGACTACTTCGACGATCTCGCGTCGTTTTACGACGCCGTTCACGACCAGCAGGGCGACGACGCCGCGTTCTACCGCGGCCTGGCGTCCGAGGCCAACGGGCCCGTCCTCGAGGTCGGCTGTGGCACTGGCCGAATCTACCTCGAGTTGCTCCGCGCCGGCGTCGACGCGGACGGGATCGACGTCTCGAGCGATTCCCTCGACGTGCTCCGCGAGACGGCCGCCGAGGAGGGGCTCGAGCCGACGGTCCGAGAGGGGGAAATGACAACGTTCGAGCCCGAGCGGGAGTACGCACTCGTCATCGTCCCGTTCCGGACGTTTCTCTACCTGCACGCGATCGACGACCAACTGGCCGCCTTCGATCGGTTCCACGATGCGCTCGCACCCGACGGTCGACTCGCACTCAACGCCTTCGTGCCGAGTTTCGAACTGATCTGCGATCAGTACGGCGAGTGGATCGAACACGAAATCACCCTCGACGGCGACGCGTACATCTATCGGACCATCTCGGAGATCGACGACGAGGTGAAACAGCTCGCTCGTGTGCGTACCGAGGTGACCGACGACGACGGTTCGCGCGTCGCCGAGAGCGGGCATCGGTTGAAACTCCTCTCGAAGTCCGAGTTCGAACTGCTCTTTCGGTGTTCGCCGTTCTCGTCGTGGGAGGGGTACGGCGGGTTCGAGTACGAACCGCTCGAGGCGCCGAGCCGGGAGATGGTCTGGATCGCCGAACCGTAGTGACCGATTCTGTGGTAGTCAGAGCCAAACGGTTTTGCGGCCGGCCTCCGCAGATTCAGACGACGGGTCGGAACTCGTCCGCGTCGAGACAGTAGCGGACCGAGACGTCGACCGATCGACTTCGGACCAACGACTGGGCGACGGCACTCCTCGAGCAGTACCGCGAGCTGGCGGCCGCTCATGCGCCCGGATTCGCGGATGCAATCGCGGTTAGTGGGACAGACGGGCCCACCGAACCGGAGCGCGCCCGAGGACGCCATTCGGATCACGTTCGATCCGCTGGCGCTCGCGTCGGCGCAGGAACCCAGTCACGACGTGACGGCCGGCTGTGTCGACCTCCGGATCCCCGGCGCAGCGGACCACCTCCAGTCGTTCGCGGTCCGGTACGCGTCGGTCCTGTCGCCGGAGGCGACCCTGCTGACTGATGACGATGCGATCGTCGTTCGCCGCGCGGTTTCGCCGATCGACCTCGCCGATGAACCGGAGCAGGCGTCGATGCGATCGAAACGGGCCTCCAGGCCGCTCGCGAGTTGTTCGAGCTCTCCGAAGCGATCCAGGAGCGGGCGTCCTGACGGGCTTCGGCTGAGCGTGTCGAACGTCCGTCACGACCGCTCGCGAGTGTGAACGGGGGCGTTTTCGCAGCGTTTTTGACTGTTACCGGGAAACCGGGGGGTATGACTGCGCCCTGGGACGACTGGAACCACATTCTCAAACTCGATCCCGACAAGGAGCTTCCCGATGGGATCACGTACGGCGACCTCTGTGCAACTGGCACTGATGCGATCGAGGTCGGCGGCACGATGGGGATGACCGAAGAGAACATGACTGCCGTCATCGAGGCCTGTGCAGAGCACAATACGCCGCTGTATCAGGAGCCCTCGAACCCTGGTGTCGTCGTCGACAACGACGCTCTGGAGGGGTATCTCGTCCCGACTGTGTTCAACGCTGGCTCGCCGTTCTGGATCACCGAGGCTCACAAGGAGTGGGTCCGCATCGACGCCGACCTCGACTGGGATCGGACGACTCTCGAAGCCTACATCGTCATGAACCCCGACGCCGACGTCGCAGAGCTGACGGAGGCGAACTGTGATCTCGGCGCGGACGACGTCGCGGCCTACGCGAAAGTCGCCGAGCGGATGTTCGGTCAGGAGATCGTCTACGTCGAGTACTCGGGGACCTACGGCGAAGAAAGCGTCGTCGAAGCTGCAGGTGCAGCCGTCGACGAATCGACGCTGTTCTACGGCGGTGGCATCCACGATTACGACTCTGCGTACACGATGGCCCAGCACGCAGACGTCATCGTCGTTGGGGATCTCGCACACGACGAGGGTGTCGATGCCGTCCGGGAGACGGTCGAGGCCGCGAACGACGCCTGAGGCGGTCGGCTGCGGTCCGTCACGCGTTCCTAACAGCGTGTTTTCGATCGGCGCTACTGCGTTTCGATTCGATCTCGGAGTCGTGGCAACGCCTCGACGATATCGTCCCGGCAGGCGACGTCGGCGATCCCGTCACACGGCGTCGCCTCGAGATTGACGATGCCAACTGTTGCGCCCGACGAGGCAGCAAGCCGGGGTAGCGACGCCGCCGGCTCGACGACCAGCGAGGAGCCAATCGCGAGGAAGACATCACTTTCGAGCGCGAGTGATCGCGCACGCTGAATCACTGCGCCGGGAAGTTCCTCGCCGAAGAGGACGACGTCAGGTTTGTAGATGCCACCGCAGTCACACGTTGGCGGGCGCTCGCCGTCGGAAACGCGATCGAAGATCGGCTCGGCCGTCGTTCGGGCACCACAGTCCGTACAGCGGACGCGCCGTGCGTTGCCGTGAAGTTCGAGGATCGTGGGTCCCTCGTCCGCCCGCCGCGGATCAGCAGTGCCCTCTCCCGCGCCAGTGTCGATCGACGCTGCTGCTGCCGTGTGTAACCCGTCCGTGTTCTGTGTGCAGATCGCATCGAGATAGCCCTCTCGTTCCAGCGCTGCCAGGGCCTCGTGGCCCACGTTGGGCTCGTATTCTCCGTCGAACATCGCTCGATGGAGTGCGAGCCGATCGGCCCAGAATCCCGCCGGATCGGACTGGAACCGACCGTAAGTGAACTGTCCCTCGTCGAAGTGGTCCCAGACGCCGTCGTCGCCACGGAAAGTCGGCACGCCTGAGGGCGCGGAGATTCCGGCACCGGTGAGGGCGACTGCAGTCTCCGCGTTTCGGAGAGCGGTGGCGAGTCGATCGAGATCGGTCATACTGGAGCGTCGGACCCCACTGCAAAAACTCGTCGTGGTGATCGTGAACAGTATCACGGCGATCGTAACCGGCATTGGTTTCGGACGCGAGTGAAGCCAGGAATGGGGCGGCCACGCGGAATCGAGGCTGTCGCGCTCCCCACCTCGAACAATTGCGCTTAAGTTCCGGCGACGGGAACCGAGTGGTATGCAGGACAGAACCTACACTGCCGACGCCGAGCCAGGCGACGAGGTAACGGTCGCCGGCTGGGTCCACGAGGTCCGCGACCTCGGCGGGATCGCCTTTTTGATTCTCCGGGATACGACCGGCAAAATTCAGGTCAAGTTCGAGAAAGACGAGATGGACGACGAACTCGTCGAGACGGGACTCGACGCCGCCCGCGAGAGCGTCGTCGAGGTCTCCGGCGCAGTCGAAGAGGAGCCCCGTGCGCCGACGGGTGTCGAGGTAACACCCGAGTCCGTCGAGGTCATCGCCCCTGCGGATCCCGAACTGCCGCTCGATCCCTCCGGAAAGGTCGACGCCGATCTCTCGACCCGGCTCGACAACCGCACACTCGACCTGCGAAAGGACGACGTCCAGGCCATCTTCGAGATCCGATCGGAGATCCTGCGCGCGACGCGAGAGCAGTTCCGCGAGTTCCGCTGTACGGAGATCAACACGCCGAAGATCGTCGCCACGGGGACCGAGGGCGGCACCGAGCTGTTCCCGATCACGTACTTCGGCGAGGAGGCGTTCATGAACCAGTCGCCACAGCTGTTCAAGCAGCTCATCGCCGGCTCGAACGTTGAGCGCGTCTTCGAGATCGGTCCGATCTTCCGCGCTGAAGAGCACAACACGCCGCGACACCTGAACGAAGCCACCTCGATCGACTTCGAGGGGGCGTTCTGTGACGCCCACGATGCGATGGATGTCGCTGAAGGCGTCACGCGAGCGGCCTACGAGGCCGTCGCCGAGAACTGCAGTGAGGAACTCGAAACGCTCGGGCTCGCCGACGAGTTCGAGCTTCCCGACGAAGAGTTCCCACGACTCACCTACGAAGCGGCGATCGAGCGCATCAACGCGACCGGCGAACTCGACGAACAGCTCGTCTGGGGCGACGATCTCTCGACGGAAGCCGAGAAGGCGCTGGGCGACGACGTCGGCGGCCACTACTTCATTACCGAGTGGCCAAGCGAGATCAAACCGTTCTATATCATGGACGACGCCGACGACGAGCAGCTCTCGACCGGCTTCGACATGATGCACCCGCGAATGGAACTGGTCTCTGGCGGGCAGCGTGAACACCGCTACGATGCGCTGGTCGAAGGCTTCGAGCAGCAGGGACTGGACCCCGACCAGTTCGAGTACTACACCAAGATGTTCAAATACGGCATGCCACCCCACGCCGGCTTCGGTCTCGGTGGCGAGCGCCTGGTGATGACGATGCTCGGTCTGGATAACATTCGGGAAGCAGTGCTCTTCCCGCGCGATCGCCAACGTCTGAGCCCGTAGCGAAGACGTTGGGAGCCAGTGAGACGAGCACAGTGAGTCTCACCGGATCGCCAGAGACTGAGCCCGTAGGGCGAGGTCTCTGGGAGCTACCAAGCCATCGCGAGCAGTTGCGAGCGATGTCTTATGGGATCGCCAACGTCTGAGCCCGTAGCGAAGACGTTGAGAGCCAGCGAGACGATCGAAGTAAGTCTCGCCGGATCGGCAGCGTCTGTCGCCGTAGGCGACGGCGCAACTGTCGAGTGGAAGCTCGAATCCACCAACCGATCGGCGGCCTGCCCTCGGACGTGTTGCCAGAGCCGATCGGCTCCCGCCAATGAGCTGTTTCTGTTGGCCTCCGGCGACCAGCCCGATCGACTCCGGGCTGGCCTCACCGCCGTTCGATGACAGTGCCCTCGACACCGACGGCGATCGATCGATCCGGACCGATCGCGACACCAGTGAGCGCCCCGCGTGTGTCAGTGACGACCCGTTCCCAGTCCGTGGTCGGACCGGTGCGATCGTAGATCGTCCCGTCGTCGTCGGTCGCGACGAGTCGACCGTCGTCGGAGGCAAGCGCCGAGAGCGCGGTCTCGCTGACTCGATCGGGCGTCCACGTCCGTCCGTCGTAGCGGTGGACGATGCCCGCGTCTGTACTCGCGTAGCAATCACCTTGACCGGCTGCCACGACGTCGGTGAGCGTTCCGTCGGTCCCGTCGATCCCGATCGTCTCGAATGTCTCCCCGCCGTCGGTGGTTTCGAAGACGCCGGCGTTCGTATCACAGCAGTAGCCGAGGTCGATATCGACGAGCGTGACACCGGAGAGACTGGAGCCACTCCCCGGTGTGACCGGCGGCTCCCACGTCAGGCCGCCGTCGCTGTACTGGCCTCGAATAACCTCTCCAGAGCCGTTCGTCAAAAAGATCGTTTCCTCACCAATCCTGCCGGCAACGGCCACTCCGGTCAAATTGTCGGTCCGATCGTCGGGAGCGGAGTGGTCCGTCTGTCGTCCGGTCTCGATCGCGAGCCGACCGACCGTGCCACCGTCACCGACGACCCAGGCGACACTGCCGTCAGCCGTCGCATCGACCGCCCTGAGGTCCTGTCCCTGCGCTCCAGGGCCGTCTTCGAGTGTCAGCTCCCAGTCGTCGGGCGCGGTGAGGACGACGCCACCTATTCCGACAGCGACGCCACCGCTGTCCGTGACAGCGACGTCAGTGAGCATCGCATCAGTCGGTGTGTCGACAGTCGTCCACTCGCGGTCGTCGCCGGTTTCGTCGTCCGAGTCGTGTCCCCCGGTTTCGTCATCCAGTTCATCTGTCTGAATTACTTGTGAGCCCGAATCGGACAATGCGTCGTTCTCTGCGGCACGATCGACGCGCTCGTGCCTGGCTCCGTCGTTCTTGGCACCGTCATTCCGGCGTCCGTCGTTCTTGGCACCGTCGTTTCGGCGTTCGTCGTTCGTGGCCCTGGGGTCACCAGCGGCGTCGGACCGATCGGCAAGTGCAGCCTCGGTCGGCGATCGGGAGTCGCCGGTCGCTGCCGTCGCGGAATCGGCGTCCCGACGTCGGGAGAGATAGAGGACGATCGGCGGGACGAGATAGCTCGCCAGTGCCAGGACGACGAACCCCCGGTGGACGATGGTGAGGGTCCCGAACGCAGTCAATCCGGCTGTCGCGACAGCGTGCATCCACGTCTTCGTATACTGTCTGAAAAAGGAGCCAAAGCCGTTGGCAGCCGCGTTCGGTGCCATCCGCTTAGCCACCACGATCGTGCGACTGTGTCTGGCGGTGCTGCCGGCTCAACGTCGATGAAGCGGGCACGAGCAGGGACTGTCCAGTCATCCGATTACACTCGGTCCTCGCGAGGCAAAAGCCACGACCCTGTGTCTGCCAGAGCGGTATCGTCAGCGCGAACCTGCAAGGTTATACTGGCCGAGCAGCAATCGGAGGCTAATGCGTGAGGAGGCGATGGCGTTCGTTCCGGGCCACGTGACGGGCTTTTTTAGTGCACACCAGGCCGAAGATCCGACGAAAGCCGGCTCTCGTGGGGCAGGAGTGACGCTGACGGATGGTGTCGAGGTCACCGTCGAACCGGCCACGGGACCGGAGTCGACGGTTACACTCGATGGCGAGCCGATCGACATCGAACCGGTAACGACAGTTCTCGAGACGCTCGATGTACCAGCCCACGTCAGTGCCGAATCGGATCTGCCGATCGGGTCCGGCTTCGGCGTGTCGGGAGCGATGGCCCTCGGGACGGCGCTCGCGGCGAACCACGTCTTCGAGCGGAAACTCTCACGAAACGAACTCGTGACGATCGCTCACGGGGCAGAGGTCCAGGCCGGAACCGGCCTCGGTGACGTGGTCGCCCAGGCCCACGGTGGCGTCCCGATTCGACTCGAACCGGGTGGGCCACGAGATAACAAACTCGACGCGATCCCATCGCGTGCACGCGTCGAATACGTCACGTTCGGCCAGCTCTCGACCGAATCAGTGCTCTCCGGTGACACCGACCAGCTGACCGCTGCCGGCAAGAAGGCACTGGCCCGGGTGGTCAACGAACCCACGCTCCTGTCGTTCATGTACGCGTCTCGCCACTTCGCACGCGAGGCGGGGCTCCTGACGGCGGACGTCGTCGGAGCGATCGAAGACGTTACCGACGCCGGCGGCCAGGCATCGATGGCGATGCTCGGCGAAACCGTGTTCGCGCTCGGAACGGGGCTCTCCGACGCCGGCTACGATCCAGCCGTCTGTGCGACGCATCCGGCTGGTGCACTCCTCAGATGAATTAAATACGGCAGTAACATGTTTTAGGACGGACATTTTTTGGCGGCTGTGAGTCTAGAGACGACTCTGTCATGCCGATTCGACAGGAAACCAGACTGATCGATCGCTCCCGAATTCACAATCGTTGATCGGAAACAGTGGTCTGAAACGCTTTGAAGGTCACAAACGACCGATGTCTGAGCGCTCGTCTCTAGTTCGGCAGCGATCGTTCGTGTCGATACTGTGGGAGAACTCGCTGCTGTTCGATCGCAGCAGCTGACAAAAATAATAGAGGTAGCCGAAACTTTATTATAGCCCAATTCAGTTATCGACCCACGTTTGAAAATGTCTTTCACGAGTGACCTTCACCAAGACCTGTTTAGACTGTACGAACGATACGTCGGTGAACCCGACTCGAAGAAGGATGTGTACGGCTACTGGCTGTTCATCTGTGGCTATCTTATCGGTGCTGCGGGCGTGTTCACGTTCGTCGTCGGCTATGCAGGCGAGGCCGACTCCTATACGCTGATTAGAGTGTCCGGCCTCGCGGCAGCGACGGGGCTTGCGCTCTGTTTGTTCGGAATCGTGTTGATGCTCCCGGTCCGAAAGCGGGGGATCCAGGCAGGCGGTGTGGGACTGATCGTCTCCCTGCTAGGCGTCGGTTTCTTTGGCTACGCATACCCCTACAACTGGCGCGAACTGGGGGCCGACTACAGCGTCGAGGTCATCACCGTCTACACGACCGGCATCGCGATCATCGCGGGGGTGACGGCGCTCGTCCCCGTCCTGACAGGCCGAAAAGGGATGTTCGTCGAAGAGGAAGGCGCAACGGACGATCCACCGATCCTGACCGGCGATGCGACCGAGGGCGCGCAGTTCGCCGCCTTCCGGGACGAGAACGGCGACTGGACGTGGCACGTGCTCCATCTCGAAGCGCTCGCACGAAGCGAGGGAAGTACCGTCACCCGTCCGGATACGCGAGAAGGGATCGAACGCGTCAAGTCCCAGATCAGTTCCGCCGGACTGATGGAGCTGACGACCTCGGCGTTCCGGCTCTACGAGGACCGCGACGGTACCTGGCAGTGGGCACTCGCCCGTGACGACGGCAGTATCGTCGGCACCTGTGCCGGCAAGTTCGACGAACGCGACGGCGCTGAAACCTCAGTGAGCTTCCTGAAAGACCGCGGTCCAGACGCCGACATCATCGAGATTGAGGACGCCGCGTTCACCTACACCGAAGAGCGCGACCAGTGGTACTGGACACTCGTCGACGACGATCGGGCCCCGCTGGCTGCAGGCGAAGCGGGCCATCACACGCAGGAACGCGCTGAAGAAGCCGCCCGGAAGTTCGCCGATCGGTTTGATCGGGCCCGGTTGCTCGACGTCGAGTACTTCGGTGTCGAACTCTACGATCGAGGGGACGACTGGACGTGGCGGCTCGTCGACGATCGGGACACCGTCGTTGCTACTGCAACCGGTGCGTTCGACTCGCGACGCGACGCAGAGGAGGCGGCCGAAGCCCTGCTCCCGGAACTCGAGTCGGCAGCGGTGACCGTTGCCGGCGACCCGACTTTCGAACACTACCAGTCCGGCGACGAGTGGCGCTTCCGACTGGTCGATGAGAGCGAACACGTCGTCTCGCGAAGTCCTGGTGGACTGGAAACCCATCACGACTCAGAACGGTACGCGGAGGCGTTCCAGACGAACGCTCGCAACGCTGACGTCGTCGAAATCGAGGATGCAGAGTACGAGGTCTACCCCGCGGGCACGGAGTTGACGTTCGACGAAGAGACCTTGCCGGTGGCAGTCGACGAGCAGGCGACGTCGACCGACGGTGGCACGGCGACAACCGAGGGCGAGACGCCGGCCGTCGAGCAGACCGAATGGCAGTGGCGACTCGTCACCGACGATCGCGATATCGTCGCGGGGAGCACGGAACCCCACGAGAGTCCGGAGGCCGCGGCCGAGGCGATCGAACGGGTCCGCCAGCAGGCAAGCGAGGCGGATCTGATCGAGTTCGAGAACGCGGCGTTCCAGGTGTACGAAGCCGACGACAGCGAGTGGCGCTGGCGGCTAATCGATGAGGACGGGAACGTCCTCGCGGATAGCGGTGCTGAGCACACCTCGCGTGGAGAGGCTGCAGAGGCGATGATGACACTGAAAGAGCAGGCACCCGACGCCGAACTGCTCGAGATCGAGACCGCAGCGTTCGAGCTGTTCGTCAACGAGGACGACGAGTGGGGCTGGCGGCTCATCGACGAGGCTGGCAAACTCGTCGCCGAAGATCCGGCTATCCACCCGACCCGGGGTGCGGCGCGGGAGGCGATGAATCGACTGCTCGACCATCTCGACTCGGAGGTTCGGACGATGGATCGAGCCATCTTCCAGCCGTACGCGGACGACGACTGGCACTGGCGGTTCGTCCTGCCACGCGGGACCACAGTCGCTGTCGATGGCGAGGCCTACCCGACCCGCGACGAACTGGTCGACACCATAGACGCGATCCGCGAGGCAGCGGCCTCCGCCCAGGGGTACACCGTCGGCGACGTCGCCATCCAGCTCTATGGCAGCAGCGAGTGGCGGTTCCGGCTCCTCGATCGCGATCGCGAGGAGATCGCTGACGGGGCCGATTCCTACGCCGACCGCGACGGCGCGCTGGCTGCCGTCGAGACCCTCACGGCACACGCCGAGACCGCGCCGATCTTCACTATCGAAGACGCCGTGATCCGTCTCGACGGAGAGGATGGCTGGTCGTGGGATCTGGTCGATCGCGACCGCGAGGTCTTCGCGAGCGGGGCTGGCGTTGCCACGACGAAAGATGCCGCCGTTTCCGAGATCGAGACCGTCCGTCAGCTCGCACCGATCGCGGGTCGCGTCGACTTCGAGGTGGCCTCGTTCGAGCTGGTCGACGACGAGAACGACGAGTGGACCTGGCGGCTTATCGACGAGGACGGCAGAACGGTCGCGACGAGCTCCGAAGCCTACAGCTCAAACGAGGCCGCTCGCGAGGCGATCGAGGATGTCCGAACGCTGATCGAGACGGCGAGCATCCTCGAAATCGACAGCGTCTCCTTCGAGCTTCACAGCGCCAGAGAAGAGGGATGGGTGTGGCGGCTGGTCGACGAGTACGGGACGACGATGGCCGAGAGCACCCAGAGCTACGAGACCCGGACCGACGCCCGCGAGGCGATGAACGACGTCAAGTCTCACGCGCCGGAGGGCTGGATCACGTTCACCGAGTAGAGCGGAATCGATTCGTCGGCGACCGAGAAACGCCGTCACGTGGCGTTCCGTGATCGTGTCTGTTCCCTGTGCCGTTTTAGTGTGGACCCTGTGCTTGTGCCGTCTCAGTGTAGACCCTGTGCCTGTGCCGTCTCAGTGTAGACCCTGTGCCTGTGCCGTCTCGGTGTTGGATCGGCGGCAAGCATGTGCGACGATAGTAACGACGATCGCGAGACCCAGTCCGTTCCGTATCCACGTCCGTGTCGATCGATCGACCATACAGTAGGGTACGGAGCCGGGACCAACGGATTACTCACGATAGGTATCGTGGATTTAAGAACAACTCGCGGCAATGAGCATCCATGAAATCGATGGGTGTCACAATCGGCCACTCGCCGGAGACGATCCCACCGCTCCACGAGGCTCTCTGTGACTCGCCGGCGCTCGATCGGGAACTCATCGTCGGCGGACAGTCGGTCGACGGTATCGAGACGATCACCTCGTTCGTCGACGGCGACCCCGAGGCCTACGAATCGCTGCTGGTCGATCGAGACGAGGTCATCGAGTACGATATCACACCGTCCGACGACGGATTCTTTCTCTATCTCCGGCGAGAACTCGGCTCACACGGCCGATCGTTGCTGAACGCACTTGCACAGGAGACCGTCGTGGTCGTCCCACCGATCGAGGTCCGCTCCGATCGAACGATCCGACTGACGCTCGTTGGCCACCCGACTGCACTCTCGGCCGTGATGGACGACGTTCCCGACGGAGTTCGCTTCGACGTCCGCTGGGTGAGCGACGACGTGGCAGTGAACGAGCCCACGGTTTCCGATCGGCAGGCGACGGCGCTCCGGACGGCGTGGGACCTCGGCTACTATCAGGTTCCCCGAGAAGCGGGTATCGAGGCCGTTGCGGACGAACTCGACTGTGTCGTCTCGACGGCCTCAGCACTCCTTCGCCGGGGAGAAGCGAACGCAGTCGAGCGAGTGCTCGAGGAGGATCCGTAGGTCGTGTTCGCGAATGGCAGTACGTTCGATCGTCACTCCTCGCCAGCGATCGTACAGACTGCCGTATACGCCGTGCCAGCCAGGCGCGTGTCGACGATCTCACAGCGATCGAAGACAGTACGCAGAGAGTCCACGACGTCGGTGTCGGGGTTCCAGTTCGCATACCAGCGGAAGAACCGCCAGATGAGGGGATTCAGTACTCGAACAGGGCCACTCGGTGCTGGCCGGACATCGAGGACGACGAAGCGTGCGCCAGGGACGAGCGATCGAGCAACGGTCTCGGCCGTCCGTCTACTGTCAGGCATCACACTCATCGAAAGCGACGCGATCGCCGCGTCGAAGGGGACGTCGAACGTCGCTGTCGTCGCATCGCCACACCGGACCTCGACGTTCTCCCAGCCGTGTTCGTCGACTCGCTGCCGTGCGTTCGCGACCATGTCGGGGCTGTAATCGATCGCGACGAGCTTACCGTCCGGACCGATCTCGCGTCGCAGCCGCTCGAAGTTGACGCCCGGACCGCAGCCAATCTCGAGGACGCGATCACCTCGCTGTAGGGCCAGTCGATCCATCGCCGCCTCGCGCATCGGTTCGAAATCCCGTTCACTCTGTCCATACCAGTCGCTCCACCGATCCCACACGCGCCGACTCCGCTCGAGATGTGCCTCATACTGGCTGTCAGTCAGACTGGATATAGGGGGTGAGCCGGAGCCCTCGGCTGAACGACGTCTGTCGGTCGATCGATCCTGATCGTATCCGTCTGTAGCCATACTGGCAGGTGGAACGGCATGGCCGAGGGCGTTCGCGCGAAGCATATCGGGAGTTTATATATGGATGCGGAGTGTGCTCCGGCCCTGAAGTTCCTGCGTCGATCGGGCCGCTTTTTATCGACTATCGCCAGTGACCGATCGTGAGCGATTACGACACCGTCTCTGCGGACGTCGAACACGAAGAGGAAATACCGGAGGACCACCCGAGATACCAGGATCTGCTCACGCGCCACCGGATCGAGAAGGGCGTCGAGAAGGGGATCACCCACCTCCAGGGGATGCACGCCGAGGGCCGTGGAAGCGCCTTCGACTACCTGCTCGGCGAGGAAACGATTCCGAGCGCCGACGCCGCCGAACGTGCGGCCGCCGCCCACCTGCTACTCGCCGATCGACCCGTCCTCTCGATCAACGGTAACGTCGCGGCGCTCGTCCCCGGCGAGATGGTCGACCTGGCCGACGCGACGGGAGCCGATCTGGAAGTCAACCTGTTCAACCGCACGCCAGAGCGGATCGACGCGATCGCCACGCATCTCCGCGACCACGGTGCCGAGGACGTAAAGGGAATCGAGGCCGACGCCCGTATCCCGAACCTTGATCACCAGCGGGCGAAAGTCGACGAAGACGGCATCTACGCGGCCGACGTAGTTCTCGTCCCGCTGGAAGACGGCGACCGCGCGGAGGCGTTAGACGCGATGGACAAGACCGAGATCGTCATCGACCTCAACCCGCTCTCGCGATCGCCACAGGTCGCCGACGTACCGATCGTCGACAACATCATCCGCGCAGTGCCGAACATGACCGCACACGCCCGCGATCTGGCGAACGCCGACGCGGCCGAACTGCAGACGATCGTCGACGAGTTCGATCGGGAGCAGGCGCTTGTAAACGCCGAGAAGCGAATTCGGGACGGGTTCTGACCAGGGCAGGTATGCGACAATCTAATAGTTCGCATCGTAATTCATGGCCGGACTCCGTTCAGAGTCAGCCTGACCGCTTGCGCCGACTCCTGTCTCCAATTTACGATCGATCAGCGATCCGCGGCGAGACGCCATCACGCTCGCCGTCCCGATCGGTCGTGAGCGATTCATCACCGTCGATCGACGGCAGCCGCGATTTGATCGACATGGCGGCCTCTTCGACCTGATAGTACGAGAGCGAGAGATATTCGCTCGCCCGGCGGGTGATCGAGTCGTCGATCTCGTAGTCGACGCCACGTCCGTCGACACTCTCGCCATCGTAGGCCGAGAGCCACCGACGCGCGAGTTCGACACCTTTCTCGGCGTCGTAGCCGCGGGCGACATAGTGTCTGTACGGATGGCGGATCCACGAACACTCCCAGTGGGCGTAGACGTCGACCCCCTCGCCATCGGCGAGTTCGTGGAGCACGATATGAAGCTGGTACGACGCGAGCGGCGACGGGCGCCACACCCACGATCCCTCCGAGGTGTTCCCGTCAGCACGCACTTTGAGCGCCGCGATCGGGTTTCGTGAGAACCCGAGTTCGGCGAGAATCGATTCGATCGTCTCCTCCGAGCAGTGAGTCGTCAGTGCGTACTCCTCGGCTGTCGTGTGGCTGACGGCGTAGCCGTCGAAACTGCCGGCCAACAGATAGTGGACCTGTGGCAACAGGCTCCGGCGAACTGCGTTGACGGCGTCTTCTCTCAAACCCATGTATCGACTGAGGTACGGAAACCAGCGATAAGTGGCTTGGGCAAGCAGTCGCCATGGTCGTGTGGGTGGGGGTTGCGATCGATCGGCTCGCCGGTGAGTCTGTTAGATAGGAGTGTGGCCGTGATCCGATCTTCCCAGCTGGAGGCGAGGCAGCATTCAAGGGGTATAAATTCCTGGTCCGGTTTCAGTCCACACATGGACACTTACGACCTGATTATGCGAAACGCCGAGGAGGTCGTCACCGACGACGAGGTACGCGATCTCGCCGCGGATCCGGCGGGCAAGCGCGCCTACGTCGGCTACGAACCCTCCGGCGTGCTCCATCTCGGGCATCTACTGACCGCGAACAAGCTTATCGACCTCCAGGACGCCGGGATGGAGGTCGTCGTCTTGCTGGCAGATGTCCACGCCTACCTCAACGGCAAGGGGACGTTCGAGGAGATCCGTGACACTGCCGAACAGATGAAAGCCCAGTTCGTCGCTTACGGGCTCGACGAGAGCCAGACCGAGTTCGTCTACGGCTCCGACTTCCAGCTCGACGAGGAGTACACGCTCGATCTCCACGAACTCGAGCTTTCGACGACGATGAACCGCGCCCAGCGCGCGATGGCCGAACTCCAGTCCGGCGAGACGGCGAAGGTGAGTCACCTCGTCTATCCGCTGATGCAGGCGCTTGACATCGAGTACCTCGACCTCGATCTTGCCGTCGGCGGACTGGATCAGCGCAAGGTCCACATGCTCGCCCGCGAGGAACTCCCCGACCTCGGCTACGACGTCCGACCGGCGCTGCACACCCCGATCGTCGCCGACCTCACGAGCGGTGACGGGAAGATGTCCTCAAGCGAGGGCGTAACGATCTCGATGGAGGACTCGACGGAGGAACTCGAAGAGAAGGTCAACTCGGCGTTCTGTCCACCGACGCGCGATCCGGAAGGGGACCTCGAAAACCCCGTGCTCGAACTGTTCGAGTACCACGTCTTCCCGCGATTCGAGTCGGTCACCGTCGAGCGGCCGGAGAAGTACGGCGGAGACCTCACCTACGAGTCCTACGAGACCCTTGCCGCGGATCTAGAGTCCGGTGAACTCCATCCCGCTGATGCGAAGGGGACGCTCGCGACGTATCTCGACGAACTGATCGCACCGGGACGGGATACGCTTCGCGACCTCCGCGCCTGATCGAGGACTGTCGATCGGCCCTCGGTGTCACACTATTTTTGTCGGATCGTCGCTGTTCGAGCTTGATAGCTGGTACCCCGCATCTCCTCGCTCGACGGTCGCGTCCACGATCGATCCGAGTCGGTCCAGGTCGGCTGTTGAACAGTGCTCGGGATCGACGTAATAGTAGGTGAGGGCACCGGCTGCGCTGAGTGCACTGCTGAGCCGATCGAGAAACGCCCACGCGGCGGCCGAGTCGACATGTGTCAACAGGTCCGTGACCGAGTGAAAACAGACGACTGTCTGGTTGTCGTTTGCCCGCCATGTGGAGACCTGTTCGTTAATCGCCGTGTCGAGCGCAGACAGATCGGATGGATCATCGACGCACGTTACCGACGGGACTCCAGCGGGCGTCTCCGCCGACGAGGCCGATGCGGATCGGGTAAACCCACCGACGCTGACGATTCCAGTTTCAGCCGGCTCTCCATCGACGCGGACGGTCGGCTCGCCGTAGGAGACGTCGAGAACGTTCTCCCACGCTGGCGGGTATGGTATCAGCAGTTCGGAACAAGACTGGTCCCGATCGGTCGTCGGGACGAGCACGTTCGAGACGGTGGTGAGGGATGCGTGCAGCGAGTCTGGTTCTCGGACCACGAGTCGCACCCCGTTCAGGATGGTCACGTGATACCCGGCGTAGAAGAGTGAGACGGTGGTCGTCGACTGGCCCCGAGCAATAGCGTTCAACGCATCCGTGTCGACGACCGCTTGCAGTGATGGTAGCGCCGATGGCTCTGTCTCAGCGACCGACGAGACGGCCTCGACGATCTGCCCACTGAGCGGTATCTCCTCCTCGATGAAAAAATAGCGAGGGGTTTCGGTAGGCATACGGTGTTGTTCAGTAGTGAAGACTGTCCACTTATATCGATTCTGGTATGGCACTTCAGTACCGGCCACTGTGTCGATCGCCAGTGACCAAAGACGCCGCGATAGCAGTCGCGTGGCCACGCCGATTGAAGTGTGAGCACCCCCTTTCGAGGATATGAACGAGACGCGACGATCGATTCTCGCGGCGATCGACGATGGGCCGCTGTCAGGCCCACAACTGGCCGACGAACTGGATATCTCACGGGCCGCCGTCTGGAAGCATATCGAGGCACTTCGCGAGGCGGGCTTCGAAATCGAGAGTGGAAGCGACGGCTATCGCCTCACCGAGGTAGCGGCGTACAACGGGCCCGCGGTCGAACACGAACTGGACGCACCGATCACTGTCGAGTACCACGACTCGATCGGGAGCACGAACGATCGAGCGCGCGAGGTGGCGAAAGATGGGGCAGCGGACATCGCCGTTCTCGCTGACGAACAGACGGGAGGCCGCGGCCGCCTCCAACGCGAGTGGTCGGCACCGTCTGGCGGGGTCTGGGTGAGTATCGTCTCACGGCCCGAAATCCCACCGAACAAGGCACCCCTGTACACCCTCGCTGCGTCAGTCGCGACGACGCGTGCTGCCCGGGAAGCCGGTGTCGAAGCACGGATCAAATGGCCCAACGACGTGGTCGTCTCCGTCGACGAAACCGATTACCGGAAGCTGGCTGGCATCCTCACCGAGATGGAAGGCGAGATGGGGCGCGTCGAATGGCTCGTCGTCGGCATCGGCGTCAACGCCAATATCGATGCCGAGGCGCTGCCCGAAACGGCGACCAGTATCCGCACCGAGGCGGGCGACGTCGATCGGCGACGGTTCGTTCAGCGGCTCATCGAGGAGTTCGATCGCTACCGGACGGATCTCGAGGCAGTCGTCCCCGCCTGGCGCGAACACGCGTTGACACTGGGCCAGCGCGTCCGGATCGACCGACAAAGCGGTGAGATCGTCGGGGAGGCGATCGACGTGACGGAGTCGGGTGCGCTCGTCATCGAAACCGAGGATGGCAGGGAGATCGTGTCTGCAGGCGATTGTGAACACCTTCGGCCGGTCTGACCAGGAGCGTCAGGACCGATCGAGAGCAGTGGGACCGATCGAGAGCAGTGAGACCGATCGAGAGAGCGACCAGCGGACGACTCACTGAACGATGACTCAGCGCAACACTCACTGAGAGAGATGGCCGGCGGCCGACTCGTCTCCGTGATCTACAGGCTCACTCGACTGCGATAGGCGACTGCGCTGTCAGCTCGTCGTGCTCGTCCTCGCCGACGCGAACGGTCAGTACCGGAACGATCGCTCGCCGGACGACACGCTCTGTGACGCTGCCGAGCAGCAGTCGATCGATGCCACCACGACCGTGTGTCCCCATCACGACGAGATCGCAGTTCTCGGATGCGGCCTGCTCGACGATGGTTCGACTCGGAGACCCTTCGAGAACGCTGGTCTCGATCTCGATGTCGGCTGGTGCGAGCGACTCGGCTCGCTCGACGGCTGCACGGCCTTCTGCATAGAGTGCGTCACTAACCCCTTCCCACGCCGTCTCCATTGGCAACCCACCGTAGCCGGTAACGTTGACAACGTACAGTACACGGACCGTCGCGTCGTGAGCGCGTGCGAGGTCGAATGCGTATGCGAGTGCGCGTTCGACCTCTTCTGACCCATCCGTCGGGACGAGAATACGGTCGTACATCTTGGTATAAACTAACACACCACAGCAACGCGCATAACTCTGTGCCAACCCATTCTGCTTGCGGTAGATCCCATCGATCGGACTGTCGCGTCTCGGAAAAAAGCGCTGCCGATCAGAAGGCGCAGTCGATCGCTAACCCGATCGACTCGGGCTGTTCGATCGACGATAGTAGCCACTGCAAATCAATGCACAGCTGTCGTGCGATCAGTGTGTAAATAGTTACAGTTGTTACTATACCCTTGGAGGGCGACGAAGGCGGATACAACCGCCAGTCTCAACAGTCGAGAACGACGTCGGTGATATCATCGATACCGGCGCGTCGAACGACGGCCCGGACCGGATCTCTGGCTCCGATGAGGTTGTTCGACTCACCATCGAGGACGAGCAGACGCGCCGCACGACCCTCCTCGATGAGTCCGTACTCGAGATCCGCCAGTTCGGCGCCGTTTATCGTCGCCATCCGGAGAATCTCGGCTGCCGGTAGCTCGGAGCATTTGGCGACGAACTCCATCTCCCGGAACATCGACGGCGAGTTGAGCATCACGTTATCCGTACCCAGTGCGAGCGTCGTTCGCTCGGACAGCGCTTCGAGCGGTGGCAATCCGACGTCGGTGACGAGGTTCGATCGGGGACAGACAATGATTGGGACCTCACAGTCTGCGATACGCTCCAGATGCGCCGGCTCGGGATGGACGATGTGGACGAGAAACTCCGGGTCGAGATCCAGCGCCGGATGGATATCGCTCGAATCGACTTCGCCGGCGTGGATCCCGAACGGCTTCCCGGCCTTCGCAGTGGCCCGCCGTTCCCGATCGAAGCGGTCATCGTTGGCTCCGCTCGCGCCGAACCCGTCTCCGGCGTGCATCGCGTCGATCGACCCGCGGGCAAAGGCGAGTGCGTCGACGTCCAGTCCGGTTGCAGCGTCCTCGAGCATCCGAACCCCGTCGACGTCACCCTCTCTGAAATCGAGACAGGCGGCCGTCCCACCCCGTTGCATGTACTCGAGCGATTGGCGCATAGCGGTGACCAGTTCCTCCCGGGACGCCGCCCGAAGCAGCCGGTGTTTCAGTCCATCCGGCGGGGCGACGAGTTCTTGTAGCGAGAGGCCACCACCCGCCTCCTTGGCGATCGAGTCGCCAATGTGTGTGTGGGCGTTGACGAACGCCGGCACGATAATGTCGGAACTCTCGACTGGTGTTTCCTCGATCGCTGCGATTCGACCGTCCTCGACGACGATCCGCCCCTCGATCGGTTCGAACTCACGGCCTCGAAGGATCGTCCCCGTCTGTTCCATACGGAGGTGTTTGTGGGTGAGCCCTTGAACTGTTCGACGTCTCCCGGCTGCCGATCGAAAACGGCGGTTAGGCAGCTCCGAGACGGGGTGGGTAAGAACTATGCCTGTGTTTGTCTCACGGGCTAGTATGGGACAGCAAAACGACCACCTGCACGCTGGCGTCACCGTCGGCCAGTCCGTCTACGACGACGAGGGAACCGAACTGGGAACCGTCCGGGGCGTCGACGACGACGGGTTCTACGTGCTCGCCCCCGACGCCTCACCAGAGAAAACGATCGGCGAGGCTCGCGACATCACCGGGACAGACTACGTGATGTGGCGGTGCTGGGAGTGTGGCGAACTCGGAAAGATCGAAGCGGAGTTGCCCCCCGAATGTCCCGACTGCGGCGCGCCGCGCGAAGAACTCTACTACTGGGCCGAAGACTGATCGCCTCCCACTGACCGGTCGGCAGCCGATCGCCCGACTCCAGCGATCGGCCCTTCGTTTCGCCTACCGAAATCACTCATTCCACGAACTGGTCGAGCGTCGCATCGAGCCCGTCACGCACCTCCCGCACCAGTGCACCATCGATGTCGAGGCCGAGCACGTCCACGGCTGCCCTGCCGACCCGGTCGCGAACGTCGGCCGGAGAGTAGACGCCGAGTCGCCACTGCGAGTACTGGCCTGCCCGAAGCGCTGCCACCAGCGGCGACTGCTGTTCGAGCGATCGAATCTCGCCGTTTACCATCACGCGGGTGGTCGACTCCGTCATCGACGGGCGGGACGGTACGTCGAGGATCACCGTTCCGGGCTCGACGCCTGCGTCGGTTGCAATCTCGCGCTCGAACTCTCGGATCGTCTCGTGGTCGGCTTCGATGATGCCACCGGGCACGTCGTCCATCTCGGCCCACACCGCTCGCTTGAACAGCGCCCGCTCGTCGAGTCGCCGCGAGAACTCCTGGGTGGCGCTACACGATCGCAGGGCAGCGACCAGATCGTGGTCGTCCATCCGCTGGAGCTGTGCTGCGTCGATGTCGGTGTCGGGTGCATCGAGGAGTCGCTCGGCACCACGGCGAAGCATCGCCTTGCTGATCCGGGCGACGCTGTGGCTGTAGACGGTTGGGTTCATCAGCGCCCGGGCGACCAGTAGGCTCTCGGCCGTCTGAACGTTTCCCTCGGCGAGGACGAGTTCGTCGTCGACGAACGTGAGCTCCTGGACCAGCCGACCCGTGTCGATCGTTCCGTAGGGTACGCCCGTGTGGTGGGCGTCTCGCACGAGATAGTCCATCCGATCGACGTCGAGCTCGCCCGAGACGAGCTGACCGAACCGGCCGTCACCCGCGACGAGGTCGGCGACGGCGTCCGGGTCGAGACCGTGGTCTCGAAGGACCTCTCCGACCTGTCCGTCGGCCAGAAGATCGTGGACGTCGTCGTGGTATCGACCCGTCCGCCGGTAGGTCAGCGCCTCAAGGTTGTGGCTGAACGGCCCGTGGCCCACGTCGTGAAGGAGGGCGGCCGCGTGGACGCGATCGGCCTGACTGCCCTCGATGCCGAGCTGTTCGAGCGCTTCACATGCGAGATGGTAGACGCCGAGGCTGTGTTCGAAACGGGTGTGGTTGGCCGAGGGGTAGACGACCGAGACGGTCCCCAACTGGCTGATTCGGCGGAGTCGCTGGACGGCCGGCGTATCGAGGAGGTCGCGTGCTACCCCCTCGATCTGGATGTGATCGTGAACGCTGTCCTTGATGATTTTCATACGATCCGTTCGGCGCTCTCACACAAAAACCGTCGTTCGCGGAGACAGCCATCCCCCTGCTGACGGGCAGACGGCTTCTCGATAGCGGGTTGTGACGGACGAGAAGACAGCGTCGTGATCAGTACGGCTTTGACTGACGGCTTCGAAAGGTCGAGCACGATGTCTGTGATGACGATCGCGACGATCGCGCTGTTTGCGATCACGATCCTCTGTCTGATCGCCCTCCTGTACATTTCTACCCAGTGGGACGAGTAGGGTGGGTGGTGGTTTCCGGAGGGGTGCTACTGCCGGCACCACTCCTACTGGCGTCGCGGTGGTGGCACATATCGATGACTGAACTCGAGATTCCGCCACACCTCGACCAGCAACAGGTCGCCGAACTCGTCGACGAACACGTCGATGTCGGCGACGAGGTCCAGGTATGGGAGGCCGAACGAACGGGCGGGGACGATCCCGAACGCACCGGGACGGTGACGGGAATCGAACCAGGTTATCTCGAACTGGATGACGAGCCCCTCGAAGGGCACAGCGTCCGGTACGACGAGATCCAGACGGTCGTTCGCGTCGACTCCGAGTAGCTGGTCGGGTCGAAACGGTCCGTTGCCCTTCTGCTGGCCGATCGGGGCGCGCGTTGGTCGACACTCAGTCACGCTCGTCGGAATGATCGTCAGTCAGCGCGTCGAGGCGTTCGAGTTCGCGCGTCGCCTCCGGGGACCGCCGGTGTTGCGGGGATGTGATCGCCTCACCGGAACTTCGATCCGATCGTCCGATCGTCACGGCGAACTATGTCCGCAATTGGGCCAGTGCTGCTTGGAACACGTTCGAACCGACGATCACGGAACGCAACCGTGTTGGTAGGCTCTGTTGAAACCCTCAACAGATGATAAATACTGGCTGCTGAATACAGAGAATCCATGAAAATCCCGCAGCTAAGGGCCTAGGCCGTGAACGAGGCACTAGGGACTGGCTGAGACCGCAACTCATCCGGTGCGATAAGCACGTTACTAGAGAATGGTCCGAGC
>LFCJ01000165.1_pt1 | contig 36969 bp, 39 predicted proteins | sample 643141 | NCBI WGS metagenome assembly LFCJ01 (sample SAMN03766243, study PRJNA286221) | soda lake metagenome | biome: soda lake; feature: Kulunda steppe; material: water; isolation source: sample B1-Br-g2 brine of Lake Bitter-1 | place: Russia: Kulunda steppe | collected 2010-07
GTTTGATGATTATTTTATTAATCCTGAGGTCATGTTATCTATATTAAATCTATTACATGATATAGCAGAAAAAAGAGGTCTTATTTGTCAATGTGGTAATCATAATATTGATATAGAAATGCTGCCGCGTGAGGTTAGATTAATCTGTGAAAGATGTGATGGTACTACTAGAATTAATGCTGTGAATAAAGAAGATCTTGAAATTTTGAAAAAGATTAAAAAGATTGAAATTTTAGAGGGAGTAGTTACTGCTTTAAAAAGAATAAATCTTTAAGTTTTCTTTTTCTTTACAGAATAAACTTTTTATGCTATTATTAATTATCAAACAACCTCGCAAGCTTATTTTAGCAATTATTATTTGTTAGTTTACGAATGGGCGGGGATAATGTCAATTTAGTTCTGTTTATATAATAATTTAAGCAGATTTGATAAGATATTCCAACACATAACCATAAAAGAATTTATTAAAAATATAGGAGGTAATAAAAATGCCATTAGTATCAATGACAGATATGTTGAATAAGGCAAAGGAAGAACATTATGCAATCGGACAGTTTAATATTAATAATCTTGAATGGACTCAGGCCATTTTAAAAGCTTGTGAAGAGGAAAATTCTCCGGTGATTTTGGGAGTCTCTGAAGGTGCTACAAGATATATGGGTGGCTTTAAGACAGTAGTTAAGATTGTTGATGGTTTAATGGATGATATGGAGATTACTATCCCTGTTGCAATTCATTTAGACCATGGTTCAAGTGTTGAATCTTGTAAAAAAGCAGTTGATGCTGGTTATACTTCAGTTATGATTGATGCCTCTCATGAGCCTTTAGAAGATAACATAGCAATCACTAAAGAAGTAGTTGAATATGCTCATGCTCAAGGTGTTTCTGTAGAAGCTGAGTTAGGTATTGTTGGTGGAGAAGAAGATGGTGTAAAAGGTGAAGTTATTTATGCTGATCCTGAAGAATGTAAAAAACTAGTCGAAGAGACTGGAGTTGATGCTTTAGCACCAGCACTAGGGTCAGTACATGGTCCTTATGATGGAGAACCTAATCTTGGGTTTGCAGAGATGAAAGAGATTAGAAGCATGGCTGATGTACCACAGGTATTACATGGTGGAACTGGTATTCCAACAGCTGATGTTAAAAAAGCTATTGATTGTGGGACTTGTAAGATTAATGTAAATACTGAATTCCAACAGTCTTGGGCCAAAATTGTTAGAGAGTTATTAGATAATGATAAAGATGTTTATGATCCAAGAAAGATTATTGGCCCTGGGAAAGAAGGTATTGTTGAAACTGCAAAGAAAAAGATTGAAGTTTTTGGTAGTGGAAATAAAGCCTAGATCCTAAAAATATATTTTTATAAGACAGGATGAGTATTAATTAATGCTCATCCTGTTTACTTTATTTAATATGATTAAATCTTAGCTGGATAGCGTAAAAAATGTATAGGTGAAAATAAGTGCTGCGAAACTCTGCGTCTCCTGCTTTTGATCTATTTTCTTAATGATTCTGGCTCTTAAAAAGCATAGTAACCTATAAAAAATTGACGCGAACCTTAGCTGCTAGGAATTGAATATGTTAATTTAAAATGGTACAATAAAAATAACATCTTTAAAAGCAAATGATAAATTACTAATTATAGCAAATTAAATATCTTAATTATACTATACAAGGAGGCTAGTTATGGAACGGGAATTAGCAATAGAATTTGTAAGAGTAAGTGAGGCTGCTGCTATTGCATCAGCAAAATGGATGGGACGTGGCGATAAAAATAAGGCTGATCAAGCTGCAGTAGATGCTATGAGAGGGATGTTTGAGACTGTAGATATAGATGGAGAAGTAGTGATTGGTGAGGGGGAGATTGATGAAGCTCCAATGTTATATATTGGGGAGCAAATTGGTCGAAATGAAGCTGAAGCTCCTAAAGTTGATATTGCTGTTGACCCCTTAGAAGGGACTAGAATTGTGGCTGAAGGACGGGCCAACGCTCTAGCAATTCTAGCTGTGGCAGAAAGGGGTGGCTTTTTAAAAGCTCCTGATATGTATATGGATAAGCTGGCTGTTGGCCCTAAGGCTGAAGGTAGTATAGACATTGATAAATCTGTTATTGAGAATTTAGAGAATATTGCCCATGCTTTAAAGAAGCCAGTCAGAGAGCTTACCGTAACGATTTTAGATAAAGAAAGGCACTGGGGTGAGAATGGATTAATTAATCAAGTTAGAAAAGCTGGAGCTAAGACAAGCTTAATTAGCGATGGAGATGTAGCTGCTGCTTTAGCGACTGCTCTGCCAGAGACTGGTGTTGATGTTTTGATGGGTGTTGGAGGTGCTCCAGAAGGTGTACTTGCTGCTGCTGGCTTAAAATGTTTAGGTGGGGATATGGAAGCGCGTTTACAACCAAGGTCTGAGTCTGAGATTAAGCGGGCCAAAGAAATGGGAATTAAAGAAATAGAAGTGGCGCTGAGATTAGAAGATTTAGCAGGTGGTAATGATATTATTTTTTCTGCTACTGGAGTTACTGATGGTGCAATGTTAAAAGGTGTTAGATTTATCAAAAATCAGGCCCATACTGAATCCTTAGTAATGCGTTCTAAGACTGGAACAATTAGATTTGTGGAAGCAATTCATAATTTAGAGACTAAGCCTTTACCGAATAATATTTTGTAGCTAACTAAATTTAAAATTATTCATCAATAATTAAAGTTTAAAATCTCATAGCTTCACCCGATATATTTTAAGCCTTAATTGTTAATGAATTCGGGGAGGAAATAAAGTGATATTTATTTGGGCACTATTCTTGCTATCAGCACTAGTGGTTGTTATATCAGGAATCAAACTATCAAAATATGGTGATTTTATTGCTGATAGGACTGGAGCTGGTCATTTTTTAGTAGGTGGTATTTTAATGGCTGGTGCAACTTCTTTGCCTGAAGTTGCTACAAGTTCTACAGCAGTCCTATTAGCTGATGCTCCTGATATAGCAGTGGGGAATTTATTTGGGAGTAATTTATTTAATATTCTAGTTTTAGCAATAATAGATATTTATTATCGCTCTTGCCCTTTTTTAAAAACTGTTGATATTAAACATATCTTATCTGCGACTGTAAGCATGTTATTATCTTCTCTAGCTGCTTTTATGATTATTCTCAACTTTTTTTTTAAATCTGAGCCTCTATTTTTTGGTATTGCTCCTAGTTCATTTCTTATTTTCATTGTATATATTGCTGGAATAAGATTATTATATCGGTATCAAATGAGAGAGCAAAAAGAGCAAGAAGATATATTAGTTGCTGAAGGATTAAGCTTACAAAGAGGGATTATATATTTTAGTATTGCTGCCTTTTTAATTATAACTAGTGGTATTTCACTAATTTACTCAGCTGAAAAAATAGCCTACTATACTGGTGTTGGTCAAACCTTTGTAGGTAGCATCTTAGTAGCAGCGATTACTTCTTTACCTGAATTAGTAGCAGCTATTTCTGCTTTGAAATTAGGGGCATATGATATGATAGTTGGCAATATATTTGGCAGTAATATTTTTAATATGTCTATTATTTTTTTGCTTGATCTATTATATCAACAAGGAGCTATTTTAAATGTTATTTCTTTAAACCATTTGTTAACTGCCTTATTAGGGATTATTCTTTGTATTATTTCAATTTTAGGTTTATTTTATCGTTCAGAAAAAGATATTTTAGCAGTAGGTATAGATTCAATTTTTATTTTAGTTACTTATTTAAGCGGAGTTTATTTACTCTTGCAATTAGAAATTATTTTATAGAAAGGAAGTTGATAAGTTGAATATTAGAGAATTAGAAGAGAAAACAATTACTGAGTTGTATGAGCTTGCTAAGGATTTTGACATAAAAAATTATACTCGCTATAAGAAAAAAGAGTTGATTTTTGAATTGTTAAAACAAGAAACAGAGCAGGGAGGATTAATTTTTGCTGATGGTGTACTAGAAATATTACCAGATGGCTATGGTTTTTTAAGACCTTCAAAGTATTCACCTAGTGCTGATGATATCTATATTTCAGCCTCACAAATACGTAGATTTGATTTAAGAAATGGTGATGTTGTTTCAGGTCAAGTTAGACAGCCTAAAGATAATGAAAAATATTTTGCCTTATTAAGAATAGAAGCAGTTAACTATCAAGACCCCGAACTTGCTGCACAAAGACCTCATTTTGAAGATTTAACCCCTTTATATCCCCAAGAGAAGTTAACTCTAGAGCATGACCCTAATGAGAGTTCTAGTCGTTTAATTGATCTAGTAGCTCCAGTAGGCAAAGGTCAAAGAGGTTTGATTGTAGCCCCACCTAAGGCTGGTAAGACAGTATTGATTAAAAAAGTCGCTAATGGAATTAGTAAAAACTTTTCTGATGTTAAATTAATGATTTTATTAATTGATGAGCGGCCAGAAGAGGTAACAGATATGAAACGCTCTGTTGATGCTGAAGTTATTAGCTCAACCTTTGATGAACCACCAGAAAATCATATTAATGTTTCGGAGCTAGTGTTAGATAAGGCTAAAAGATTAGTTGAACAGAAACAAGATGTGGTTATCTTACTTGATAGTATTACTAGATTAGCTCGAGCTAGTAATGTAACAACAGCTCCTAGTGGACGAACATTATCAGGAGGTTTAGACCCAACGGCATTACATCGACCAAAAAGGTTTTTTGGAGCAGCAAGAAATATAGAAGAAGGTGGTAGTTTAACTATCTTAGCTACTGCTTTAGTTGAGACTGGTAGTCGGATGGATGATGTAATTTATGAAGAATTTAAAGGAACTGGCAATATGGAACTTCACTTAAGTAGAAACCTAGCTCAAAAGAGATTATTCCCAGCTATTGATGTTAAACCATCAGGGACAAGAAAAGAAGATTTATTATTATCAAAAGAAGAGTTAGAGACTATGTGGAAGCTAAGAAAAGAAACATCTAATGCTCGACCAGAAAAAATTATTGATTCCTTTATCAAACAGATTAAAGCTACTGGAAGTAATCAAGAAATGTTAGCTTCCTTGAAAAAGGTATTTAAATAAATTAAGTTGCAATCAAGTTTGAATTATGTTATTATTTACTATGTTGAACTTAATTCTTTTTGTAGCCTGGTACTTAAATATAATTTTAATAATTATTAAAATAAGTAATGATTATTGTAGAGAAAGAGGTGATTTAAATGGCTAAAGATATTCATCCAGATTTTGAAGAGGCTGTAGTTGAATGTGCCTGTGGCGAAGATTTTAAAACTAAATCAACTGAAGGTGATTTAAAGGTAGAAGTATGCTCAAATTGTCATCCTTTTTATACTGGAAAGCAAAGAAAGTCTACTCGTGGTGGTAGAGTTGAAAGATTTAAGAAAAAATACGGCATGGAATAATTTTAATAGCAGAGCTATGCTCTGCTATTTTTTCATATCAATTTTACTGATTAGAGAGGTGATAGTATGTCTGAACAAGTTGGTGGTCAAGCAGTAATTGAAGGTGTGATGATGCGAGCTAAAGATAAGATAGCTGTGGCGGTACGCAAAGAAGATGGGAATATTTTAGTTGATAAAAGGGATTTCACTCCTATTTCTGAACGATTTAAAATTTTAAAGCTACCTTTATTTAGAGGTGTAGTAGCCCTATTTCAGTCTTTAATTATTGGAGTTCAAGCTTTAACTTTTTCAGCTAATCAGTTTGGAGAAGCTGAGGAGGAAGAGCTATCTCCTGTAGAGTTAGTATTAACTATGGCTAGTTCTTTTGGGTTGGCTGTTTTATTATTTGTTGTATTACCGGCTACTTTGATTAATTTTATTGAAGGTTATATCCAATCTGATTTGATGCTTAATTTTGTTGAAGGAATAATAAAAATAATAGTCTTTTTAAGTTATATAATGATTATTTCTAGATTTGAAGATATAAATCGTTTTTTTCAATATCATGGTGCTGAGCATAAAGTGATTTATACTTATGAGTCTGAACAAGAGTTGACAGCTGAAAATGCAGCAGATTTTTCTACTTTACATCCACGCTGTGGAACCAGCTTTTTATTATTTGTAATGGTGATAAGTATTTTGATCTTTTCTTTTTTTGGTCGTCCTAGCTTGCTACATAGGATTTCGATTCATATTGCTATCTTACCTTTAGTAGCAGGTATTTCTTATGAATTGATTAAGCAAGCGGGGAAGAAGAAGGGATTAAAGATTTTTAAATTATTATCTCTACCTGGTATTTATCTGCAAAAATTAACTACTCAACAGCCTGATAATGAACAAATTGAAGTTGCAATTAAATCTTTAGAAGCTGTATTAGAGATTGAAGAAGGTGAAGCAATAAAAACTGTTTAAGATGTTAAGGGGGATATTAGTTTATGGAACGATGGATTAAAAAACTAGAACAGGTTGCTAATAGATATAAAAAGATTGAGGGATTATTAAGTGATCCAGAAGTGATCAACGATCAAGAAAGATTTCAAAAATTATCTAAAGAGTATGCTAAATTAAAGCAAATAGTTGAAAAATATAATCAATACCAAGAATTAAAATCTAATGTTAAAGAAGCAGAAGAGATTTCAGAGATGGCTGATGATAAGGAAATGCTTGAGCTAGCTGAAATGCAGTTAGCAGAGGCGGAGCCTAAGATTGAAAAATTAGAAGAGAAATTACCATTAATGCTAATCCCTAAAGATCCTAATGATAAAAAGAATGTTATTGTTGAGATTAGAGGGGGAGCTGGTGGTGATGAGGCCAATATATTTGCTGGTGATCTTTATCGGATGTATAAAAGATATGCTGAAAAGCAAGGCTGGAAGGTTGATGTGATGAGTTCTAGTGTTTCAGATATGGGTGGCTATACTGAAATAATCTTTTTGGTAGAAGGTAGAGGAGTTTATAGTAAGTTAAAGTATGAAAGTGGGGTACATCGTGTGCAGCGAGTACCTAGTACTGAATCTAGTGGTCGAATTCATACCTCTACTTCTACAGTGGCCGTTTTACCAGAGGCAGAAGATGTTGAAGTTGAGATTGAGCAAAATGATTTAAAGATTGATACTTATAGATCTAGTGGTCCGGGTGGTCAGAGTGTAAATACTACTGATTCAGCCGTTAGAATTACTCACAAGCCAACAGGAATTACTGTTTCCTGTCAGGATGAGAAATCCCAGCATAAAAATAAAGATAAGGCAATGAAGATCTTAAGAGCTCGTGTAAAAGAGAAGAAAGAACAAGAGAAGCAAAAAGAGATGGAAGAAGCACGATTAAGTCAGATTGGAACTGGAAAAAGAAGTGAAAGAATTAGAACTTATAATTTTCCTCAAGGTAGGGTGACAGATCATAGAATTAATCTAACAACTCATCAACTTGAGGCTATTTTAGATGGTGAATTGTCTGAATTAGTTGATGAATTAATTTCTGCAGATCAGATTGAAAAATTAAAAAAGTTATAAAAATAAGAGGTGTAATAATTGAATATAAGAGAGATTTTAACTAAAGCTAGTGATTTTTTTACTAAGTTAAATTTAGAGACGCCACGCTTAGATGCAGAGGTTTTATTAGCTGAAGTATTAGAAAAAAAAAGGGTTGATCTTTATGTTGATTTTGATCAACCCTTAAAGCAAGATGAAATAGATAGGTATCGTCAGTTGATTTTAAAGCGTAAAGAGGGAATTCCTGTAGCTTATTTGACTGCTCGACAGGAGTTTATGTCACTTGAATTTAATGTAACAGCTGATGTCTTAATTCCTCGCCCAGAGACAGAGCATTTAGTTGAGCGGGCTTTAGAAATAATTGAGGAGTTTTATGCTGATAGCGATCAAGTTAAGGTAGCTGATATAGGAACTGGTAGTGGTGCAATTATAATTAGTCTAGCTAAATTAAGTGAGATAGAAGTTGATGGTTTAGCTGTAGATATTTCTGCCTCTGCTTTAAAAATTGCCAAAGAGAATGCCTTAAAGCATCAAGTGATGGGGTATATAGATTTTAAGCAAGGAGATTTGTTAGAGGCTGTTAATGATAAAGTGGATATTATTCTTTCTAATCCTCCATATATTAGTGCTGAAGGAATGAAAACGATACCACAAGATGTTAGACATGAGCCTGCGTTGGCCCTAGAAGCTGGTAATGATGGTTTAAAGTATTATCGAGCTATTACTAGGCAGGCTAGAGATTATTTAAATAAATCTGGGTTTGTTATATTTGAAGTCGGTGAAAAACAGGCTGATAAAGTTAGTCAACTTTTAAAGCAAGAAGGCTTTAAAGATTTAGAGATTATTAAAGATTATTCGGGTATTGAGCGAATAGTTTTGGCCCGGCTTTAAAAGTTTTCTATAAAATATTTTAGAGGAGGTTGTTAAATGTTTGAAAAAAGAGGGGAGTTTTTGTTTTCGCTTGTGATTTTATTAACATTATGTTTGACTGTTGCTTTAGCTGGTGATGTTGTCGCAATGTCATCAGAGCCTGTAGAAGAGGAAGTATCTGATGAGCCAGCTATTGAAGCAGGTCATCAGATTAGAGTTCATTACCAAAGAGAAGATGAAAATTATGATGATTTAGGACTTTGGATTTGGGACGATGTGCTAGAAGAATCAGAAGATTTAGGAGATTGGCCTGATGGGGCAATTTCTTTTGCTGAGGAGCAGACAACTGATTATGGAGTATATGTAGATATTGAGTTGTCTGCTGGTGCAGAAGAGATTGGGTTTTTAATTAATGATACTGACGGAGATAATTTATCAGATAATTTAGCAACAGATATTCTTTCAGCGGATATGGAAGAGTTATGGATTCAAGAATCAGATGGTGAACATGAAGTATACTTATATAAACCAGTAGATTTAGCAGAAAACACTGTAAGAGTTCATTATTTACATGATGAAGAAAGTTATGAACCATGGGGATTATGGACTTGGGGAGAAGTTGTTGAGCCTTCAGAAAATTCAGGTGATTGGCCTGATGGTGCCACTGACTTTGATGATGATAATATTGGCTATGCTGGTGCATATGTAGATATTGAGATTGAAGAAAATGCTAGCCAAATCAACTTTTTAGCAGTAAATCAGGAGACACAAGAACAGACTGAAGATATGAATGTTGCTAATTTAACCAATGAGCAGTTATTCTTTAGAGCTGGAGATGAAGAAGTTTATACCAATCCATTTTATGCTTCTGAAGTAGGCTTAGAAAATGGTGAGTTATTATCAGAAACTATGCAACTTAGATTTAGCACTACTGAAGGATTAAAGGAGGAAGAGTTATCAGAGGAAATTAAAGTTAAAGATATAGAAGGTAATCAGGTTGAAGTGCTTGTTGCTGTAGTAGTTGATGAGAGTACTGTAGAGGTAGCTGGATATTTTGATACTGAGCAAGCGCCTTATACTGTAAGTCATGATAACGTTTCCATTGAGGTTGATCCTGGTTGGCGATTAATTGATGAGGTTTATGGTTATGATGGTGATTTAGGAGTTGAGCTTCATCAAGATGGTTCAGCGACAATGAAACTTTGGTCACCAGGAGCTGACAATGTATCAATTGTTCTATATGATAAAGATGATCAGTTTGATGTTGTAACAGATGATGTAGATATGGAGCTAGGAGATAGTGGAGTTTGGGAAGTGACTTTGGATGAAGCTAATACAGGAGTAGATGACTTAAGAGGATATTACTATCACTATGATATAGAAAGAGATGGTAGTACACGACTAGCTCTTGATCCTTATGCTAGTTCAATGGCAGCTTGGAATAATAATCCTGATGATCCTGAGAAAGAGTATCGAGTAGGTAAGGCAGCGATTGTTGATCCAGCAGAGGTTGGCCCGGAGTTAGATTTTGCTGATATTGATGGTTTTGAAGCAAGAGAAGATGCAATTATTTATGAATCACATGTAAGAGACTTTACTTCTGATCCAGAGATTGCTGATGAGTTAGAAGCAGAATTTGGAACTTTTGCTTCTTTTGTAGAAAAACTTGATTATATTGAAGAGCTAGGAGTAACTCATGTTCAGTTGCTTCCAGTTATGAGCTATTTATGGGGCGATGAGTTAGCTAATGATGAGCGAGAATTACATTATTCTTCTTCAGGTAATAATTATAACTGGGGTTATGACCCGCATAGTTATTTCTCAATTACAGGAATGTATTCTGAAGATCCTGAAGATGCTGAATTAAGAATTAAAGAGTTTAAGAAATTAATCGAAGAGATTCATAATCGTGATATGGGAGTTATCCTTGATGTAGTCTATAACCATACTGCTAGTGTCCATATTTTTGAAGACTTAGTACCAAATTATTATCACTTTATGGATGCTGATGGAACTTCAAGAACGAGCTTTGGTGGTGGACGTTTGGGAACTACTCATAAGATGGCAAGAAGAATTTTAGTTGATTCTATTATGTATTGGAAAGAAGAATTTAAGGTTGATGGTTTCCGTTTTGATATGATGGGAGATCACGATGCTGAAAGTATTCAAAAGGCTTATGATAAAGCTAAAGAGCTTAATCCTAATGTTGTTATGATTGGTGAAGGTTGGAGAACATTTGTTGGTGATGAAGGTGAAGAAGATGTTAAACCGGCCGACCAAGACTGGATGCAGCATACAGAAAGTGTTGGTGTTTTCTCAGATGACTTTAGAGATGAGATGAAGTCTGGTTTTGGTGCTGAGGGTGAGCCTAGATTCTTAGGCGATAAGCCAAGAGATGTTGAGCATATCTTTGATAATATGAGAGCTCAACCGCATAACTTTAAGGCTACTCATCCTGGTGATGTTGTGCCTTATATTGAAGCACATGATAATTTAACTCTTCATGATGCTTTAGCAATCGCAACTAACAATGATCCAGACATTGAAGAGAATCAAGCTGAGTTACAAAGAAGAATCAGACTTGGTAATGCAATGGTCTTAACTGCTCAAGGGACTTCATTTATTCACTCAGGTCAGGAGTATGGCCGAACTAAGCAGTTTAGAGCCGAGACTGATGAAGCACCACCTGAATCTTATAAGGGAAGAGATGATGATGGCGAACCATTTAAGTATCCATACTTCATTGATGACTCTTATGATTCAACAGATGCAATTAATAGATTCGATTGGACTAAGGCTACAGAGGATGAGATGCATACTAAGACTGTAGATTATACTAGAGGCTTAATCGAGCTAAGAAGATCGACTGATGCCTTTAGATTAAAAGATATGGATACAGTTGAATCTAATGTAAATATGCTTGAAAGTGATAATATCGAAGAAACTGATTTAGCACTTGCCTTTAGTGCAGAAGCTACTGATGGAGAGATTTATTATGTAGTAGTTAATGCTGATAATCAACAGCGAGAAATTGATTTAGATGTTGATTTAACAGGCGGAGAAGTTATAGTTGATGCTGAGCAATCAGGGACTGAAGAGATAGCTAATCCAGCTGGTGTAGATATTGATGCTGATGGCGTAACTCTTGATGCCTTGACTGTATTAGTAGTTCGAGGCAATTAAAAAGATTAAGTAATTTTAAAAGCTCCTGCTGTGACTTTCATAGCAGGAGCTTTTTTATATTTGAAACTATAGATATATTGTTGCACAATATATCTATAGTTTACAGTTTACAGTTGACAGTTTACAGTTAAAATCAAACCCATTACAGGCAAAGTCAAGATCACGCTCATTGACTAGGTTCTTAAGCTTTTGATCTTAAATGTTCTTGAACTTAACTGTAAACTATAAACTGTAAACTGTCAACTGAAATATAGTTGCACAAAGTGCAACTATATTTCTATAGTTTAAATACTTAACAAAAGTAGTTTAATATTATATACTAGGAATTAGGGATTTCGAATAATGTAAATTTATCAAAAATTGACGCTATTAAATTAGGAAGAGGGATATAAATGAAGAAAATAAAAGGAACGAAGATATTTAATACTAATGAATTAAAAGCAGCAGCTAGATTATTAAATAATAATCAGCTAGTAGCCTTTCCAACTGAGACTGTTTATGGTTTAGGGGCCAACGCATATAGCAAAGAAGCAGTACAAAAAATATTTAGAGCTAAAAAAAGGCCGGCTGATAATCCATTGATTATACATTTGGCCCAGAAAAAAGAAGTAAATCAGATTATAAGTGGAAAATTAGATAAGCGAGCAAAAAAGTTGATCTCTGAATTTTGGCCAGGACCATTAACTTTAATTCTGCCTAAAAATAATAAGATTCCTGAGATAGCAACTGGTGGCTTAGATACTGTAGCAGTTAGAATACCTGATCATACTTTAGCACGACAATTAATCTCTTTAACTGGCTTGCCAATTGCTGCCCCTAGTGCTAATTTATCAGGTAGACCTAGTCCAACTATGGCTAAGCATGTGATTGATGATTTAGCAGGTAGAATTGAGGGGATTGTTGAAGGAGAACAGACTTTAATTGGGCTTGAATCTACAGTCTTAGATTTATCTCAAGAAGAGCCTGTATTATTAAGACCTGGGGCTATTACTTATGAACAATTAATTGATACAATTGGTGAGATTAAAGTTGATGATAATATTGGTCTAAAGGTTAATCAGTCTGGTCAAAAGGCTTTGGCCCCTGGAATGAAATATCGCCATTACTCTCCTTTAGCAGAAGTAATTTTGGTAGAAGGAGATAAGAGTAGAATACCAACTATGATTAATCAATTAATTAAAGATTCTGGAACTAATAATTTAGGGGTAATGTGTACTAAAGAAAATAAAGACTTATATAAAGATGTTGAAGTTAAAGTTATGGGAAGTAGAGAAGATTTAATTGGCATCGGTAATAATATTTTTAGATTATTACGTGAATTTGATGAAGGAGGTGTTGATTTAATTTATATTGAAGGATTAAGAAAAAAAGGGATTGGATTAGCGATTATGAATCGTTTAAGAAAAGCAGCTGGGAATCAAATAGTAGAAGTTTAATTTTGATTAGAAATATTATTCTGCCTTTGGGAATATAAATAATGATAAAGCAGCAAAGGCGGGAGATGAAATGAATAATTATGAGATTATCTTATTTGGGATAGCATTAGGGATGGATGCTTTTTCGGCAGCTATAGCTATAACTGTTAGACAGATTAGCTTAGAACAAAAGATTAAAATAGTTTTTGGAGTGGGGCTTTTACATTTTTTGTTGTCAGCAGGGGGTATTATTTTATCTAAGTTTTTTAACTACTTTTTTAGTAATTACTACTTTTTAGAAAGTATAAATAAAATAACTTCATTAATTGGAGCATTGATTTTGATATTATTAGGAATTATAATGATTGCTGAAGGATTTAAGAAAAAAAAGCTAGAATTTAATTCTATTATTGAATATTCACTTTTTATTTTAGCATTTAGTATCAGCATAGATGCTCTATCAGCAGGATTTGGTTTGGGGATGCTGGGGAATAATACCATTATTAATTGCTTTATCTTGGGCATAATAGTTTCAGTAATGGTTATGTTCGGTTTTTTCTTAGGAGAAAAAATTGGGGAGTTAGCAGGAGAAAAATCAATTATGCTGGGTGGGGTTATTCTACTCTTTCTTGCTTTACATTTATTAGTTGGCTAGAAGGAGATTATTAAAATTTAAATAGGAGTGAAGTAGTTGAGCTTATATGAAATTGTATTTCTTGGCATTGCCCTTGGTCTAGATACATTACCGATTGCCCTTGGAGTAGGGATAATGGATGTAGGTAGTAAAGAAGTGATTAAATTTAGTTCTATAATTGCTATTTTTCATATTGTATTACCGATTTTTGGTCTGTATGCGGGGAGTCTATTGGGTGATTATCTTGGTAAAGTGGCTAGTTATATAGGTGCAGCAGTCCTAGTTTTATTAGGGCTACATATTATATATACTGGGTTTAAAGGTGAAGAATTAGAGATTGAGTTATCTAGATTTGGCTTTTTTATTTTACCATTAAGTGTTAGCTTAGATTCATTAACTGTTGGCTTTGGATTAGGGACATTAGGAGTTGAAATCTTTGAGATAGCTGTCTTTTTTGGAGCAGTAGCTTTTTTGATTTCAATTTTAGGGATTACTCTTGGGGACAAGCTTGGCCCGCTTATTAAACGGGCTGGTCTAGTTGGTGGATTTATTTTAGTTATTCTTGGTATTAGAATGTTTTTTGTCCATTAGAATAGGAAGAAGGAATTAAGAACTGGGAATTAGTAAAAGCATGGTAAAGATCAAAGGGAAATTTTTTCACGCTTCCCCTAAGGTTTTAATATTTTGAACTTTAATCGTCAATTCTCAATCGTCAATCATAAGTTTTGGGGGTGAGATAATGAAAACAATTCTTTTTGTTTGTACTGGTAATACTTGTCGTAGTAGTATGGCTGAAGCTTTATTTAAGAATATGCTTACTGAAAGAAATCGTGATGACTGGGAGGTTCTTTCAGCTGGAGTTTCAGCCTTTGATGGTAATGGTGCTCATGAAAATGCTATTTTAACTTTAGAGGAAGAAGGGATTGCAACAATTAAAGAACACCAAGCCCAAAGATTAAATCAAAACTTAATTGAGCAAGCTGATTTGATTTTAACTATGACTCAGCAACATAAAGCATTAATCTTTAATCAATATCCTGATGCTGAAACTAAGACATACACTCTCAAAGAATATGCTCTTTTTGATGGGAGGAAGCAAGTCAGTAGAGAAAAATTAGATATTTCTGATCCTTTTGGACAAGTTCTTAAAGAGTATAAAAGATCTGCTAATGAGATAAAAAAGTGTTTAAAACAATTACTTAAAAAGTTAGATTGAAAGCAACTAATTGTTGATATATAATAAAGATGTCTAAAATATTTTTATAAAAATTGGAGGTCAGACAATGAAAGTAGCAATCGGGAGTGATCATGGTGGATATCAGTTAAAGGAGAAAATCAAGCAACTGTTAGAAGAGTTAGATATATCTTATAAAGATTTTGGAACTAATTCAAAAGAGTCTGTTGACTATCCTGATTTTGCCGAAGTAGTAGCAAAAGAGGTAGCTAATGAAAAATATGAGCGTGGTATTTTAATCTGTGGAACAGGAATTGGAATGTCAATTGCTGCCAATAAAATAGATGGTGTTAGAGCAGCTTTATGTCATGATTTGTTTTCTGCTCAAGCTACTCGAGAACATAATGACTCTAATATTTTGACCATGGGCTCAAGAGTTGTTGGTGATTATTTAGCATTAGAAATTGTTAAGATTTGGCTTGAGTCTGATTTTGATGGAGGAAGACATCAAAGAAGAATAGATAAGATAGCAAAGCTATTAAAAAATTAAGCGGGAGTGGTATAAAATGGGTAAGTTAGAAAATGTAGAAAAGATAGATCAAGAATTAGCAGAAATGATAGGTTTAGAAGAAAAAAGACAAGAAGGAAATTTAGAATTGATTGCTTCAGAAAACTTTGTTAGTCCAGCAGTTTTAGAAGCGATGGGAACAGTTTTAACTAATAAATATGCTGAGGGTTATCCAGAAAAGAGGTATTATGGTGGCTGTGAGCATGTGGATAATGTAGAGGATTTAGCAATTGAAAGGGCCAAAAAATTATTTGGTGCTGAAGCCGTAAATGTACAGCCACATTCAGGATCTCAAGCTAATACTGCAGTTTATTTTGCTTTATTAGAGCCAGGAGATACAGTCTTAGGTATGGATTTAACTAACGGTGGACACCTAACACATGGTAGTCCGGTTAATTTATCAGGAAGCTATTATAACTTTGTTCCTTATGGTGTAGATAGTGATAGCGAAAAGATTGATTATGATCAATTATTAACTCTAGCGAAAAAAGAAGAGCCAAAGCTGATTGTTGCTGGTGCTAGTGCTTATTCACGTGAGATTGATTTCAAAAAGTTTAGAGAGATTGCTGATGAGGTAGGAGCTTATCTAATGGTTGATATGGCTCATATTGCTGGATTAGTAGCAGCAGGATTACATCAAAATCCAGTTGAGCATGCACAAATAGTTACTACAACGACTCATAAAACTTTAAGAGGGCCAAGAGGGGGAATGATTTTAAGTACAAAAGAGTTGGGAAAAAAAATGAATAAAGCAATTTTTCCTGGTATTCAAGGTGGACCATTAATGCATGTTATAGCTGCTAAAGCTGTCTGCTTTAAGGAAGCTTTAACTGAAGATTTCAAGCAGTATCAACAACAAGTAGTAAAAAATGCTGAAGTTTTAGCTGCCAAGTTAGATGAAGAGTTTAGAGTAGTCTCTGGTGGAACTGATAATCATTTAATGCTAGTTGATTTAACAACCCATGATTTGACAGGTAAAAAGGCAGAAAATGTATTAGATGAGGTTGGAATTACAGTTAATAAGAATACAATTCCTAACGAACAGCGTAGTCCTTTTGTTACTAGTGGGATTAGAGTCGGAACACCTGCTTTAACTACTAGAGGAATGAAAGAGGCTGAAATGGAAAAAGTGGGAAGTTTAATTAATAAAGTATTAGTTAATATTGATGATGAAGAAGTCTTAGCTGAAGTTAGACGTGAAGTGGATGAGTTAGCAGATAAATTTCCGTTGTTTCAGTACTAGAAATAAGTCTATAATAGTTGATAGTGTATAGTTGATAGTTGATAGTTAAGGTCAAGAGCAATAAAAGTCAAGAACTTTAAAATATTTAATGCAATATAGAATTCTTGACTTTGATTGTAATAGTTTTGGACTTAACTATCTCAGCCAGCTTAGAAAAGATAAAAAAGCCATATCCGCTGATTGTGAATAAAAGTTAATTATTACAGAACATGTTTGGTTTAATATCTTTATTTAAGGTTTTGATTGTGATGATTTTGAATTCAACTGTCAACTGTCAACTGTCAATTGTTCATTGTCAATCGACAATTCAAATAAAGGGAGTGTAAATATGAGCGAAGTTAATTTATTAGACCATCCGTTAATCCAACACAAGGTAACTTTACTTAGGAAAATAGAGACAGGGGCTAAAGAGTTTAGAGAGTTAGCTAATGAGATTTCAACTTTGATGGCTTATGAAGTAACAAGAGATCTACCATTAAAAGAAGTTGAGATTGAGACTCCAGTAGCGAAAACAGATTCTAATGTGATTTCAGGTAAAAAGCTTGCAATTATACCTATTTTAAGAGCAGGTTTAGGTATGGTTGATGGAATATTAGATTTAATTCCTACTGCAAAAGTGGGCCATATTGGTCTTTATCGTGACCCAGATACTTTAGAGGCAGTAGAATATTATTGTAAGATGCCTGCTGATGTTCCCTCAAGAGAGATGATTGTAGTTGATCCAATGTTAGCTACTGGTGGAACTGCTGTAGCAGCGCTAAATTTTGTTAAAGAAAGAGGAGCTGAAAATATTAAATTCATGTGTTTAGTAGCTGCTCCGGAAGGAATTGAAAAGTTGCAGACTGAGCATCCTGATGTAGATATTTATACAGCAGCTATTGATGATAAGTTAAATGATCATGCTTATATAGTGCCTGGTTTAGGTGATGCTGGAGATAGATTATATGGGACAAAATAAGAGGCCCTCTTGGGATGAATATTTTATGGATACCACTAAACATATAGCTAGTAGGTCTACCTGTCTACGTAGGCAGGTAGGTGCTTTATTAGTTAGAGATAAAAGAATTTTAGCAACTGGATATAATGGTGCTCCAAGTGGGGTTAGACATTGTAGTGAAGTGGCTTGTCTACGAGAAGAAAAGAATGTTCCCTCTGGTGAGAGACATGAGTTATGCCGTGGTTTACATGCTGAACAAAATGCTATTATTCAAGCTGCTTTACATGGTATTTCGATTGAGGGGGCGATTCTTTATTGTACTCATCAACCTTGTGTCTTATGTGCTAAGATGATTATTAATGCGGGGATAAAAAAAGTAGTATTTGCCGGAGCTTATCCTGATGAGATGAGTGAGGCCATGTTTAAAGAAGCTGGAGTTAGATTAGATAAATTTTAAATAATTAGCAACTTTTATTGATTGCTAAAGTCAGCAATAAAGTTTAAAATAATAATTGCTGGCTTGTATAATTAAAATCAATAAGAGAGTAGGTATAATTATGCTATTATTTTCCTTGTTTGTCGGTTTTTTAATCTCTTTATCCACGACCTATATATTAATTAAGTTAGCTAATAAAATTAATCTTTTAGACTATCCTACTCATCGTGGAATGAATAAAGCTCCAGTTCCAACTATGGGTGGTATAGCAATTTATTTAGCAGTACTAGTAGTTTTATCTTTAAATGGCTTTTTAATAGAGAATTCTGCTTTAATAATCTCGATGAGTATATTAGTCTTATTAGGTGTTATAGATGATTTGTATCAATTAAGTGCGATGCAAAAATTAAGTGGTCAATTTCTTGTCTGTTTAATCTTTTTACTTGCAGGAAATATCGATTATAGTTTTATTTTTTTGTTGATTACTTTATTTTGCTTGATTTATTTAATTAATAGTATTAATTTTATTGATGGAGTTGATGGATTAGCTGGTGGTGTAGCTATTATTATTGCTTTAGCTATTGCTTACTTAGCATATCTTAATACTCAAACTTTTGCTCTGTTATTAAGTTTGGCATTAATTGTGGGAATTGCTGGATTTATTCCTTATAATTATAATCCAGCTCAGATATTTATGGGGGATACTGGTAGTATGTTAATCGGCTTTCTTTTAGGCATGGCTTCCATTAGTACTATAACTGAGTTTAGTGCTTTGAATCTGCTTTTTTTAGTAGCCTTATTTTTAATCCCTGTATTGGATACAATTATAGTTATGCTTAAAAGAAGATTAGTTGGAGAATCAATTTTTAAAGCTGATAAGAGGCATCTACATCATTGCTTATTAAATCTAGGCTACAGTCAAAAGAGGGTAGTATATATAATTTATTTAGCCAGTATATCACTTGTCCTTTTTGCGTTAGCTTTAAAATTTGCCAGCTCAAATCAAGCTTTTTTCTTATTAAGTAGTTTGATTTTTTATATAATTTCTTTTACTATTGTAATTAATAAAGAGCTAAAAAATAGAAATTTAGGCAATTAGAAGATAATAGTTGAAGGAATCTGTGGCATTAATAAGATAAATTAAATAAAATGGCAAATATGGATTAAAAATCTAGCTATGTAATTAATAGACTGCTGTATGAGTTAAGGTAGTCTATTAATTAAGACTTTTTTAATTATTTTAAGGATATTTTATCTTTACATAGGATTTTATATATAGTATAATCATAAATAGGTCAATCTAGAATTATTAATTAAAAGCAATCGCAGACAAGTTAGAAAGCGATTATTTTAGGGGTATATATATGAATGATAAGTTAGAAATTGCTAAGGCACTCTCTTTAGTTACACAATTAGGACTTTCAATTGCTTTACCAATATTATTTGGGGTTTGGTTAGGTAATAAAGTGGATGCTTTATTAGATACTAGTCCTTGGTTTTTAATAATTTTAACTCTGTTCGGACTTATTAGCGGTTTTAGTAGTGCTTATAGATTAATTATGACCCGGCAAGATGGGAAGTGATAGTATTGAATCTGGCAAAAAAGACTAAAATAAAAGTATTAAAATATACTACAGTTGCTTCTTTGATAATAGCAATTCCATTAGGGTTTTTCTTTGATTTTTCTGTTCTCTTCGGTTTTTTAGTGGGCTTGGTGGTAAGTTTGATTAATTTTAATTTGCTATACATATCCTTATACAAGGCAGTTCAGTATGAGGAACCTTTTAAGGCCGGTGTTTGTGCTTTTATTCATTATCTGATTAGATATTCTTTTTGGTTTATGGTTTTATATATTTCTTTTATGCGTGACGATGTAAACTTGATTGCTACTATTGTGGGTATAATTAGTGTTAAATTAACAATAATGATTGGCAATGTATTTGATTTATGGGATGAGAAAGCTGATTTAATCAGAAAGGAGGAAAGTTAAATGGAATTTGCTCCGGATATTGTATATACTATCCCGGAAAATGCTTTTACTGAATTACTTTTTTTAGCAGGCTTAGAGATTGATACAGCAATCTTTACTACTTGGATAGTCATGGTTTTTTTGGTTGTTTTTGCTAAACTGGCTACTAAAAATCTTAAGAAGGTGCCTGAGCCGGGCAGTTTACAGAGTGTAGTAGAGGCTTTTGTTGGTGCTATTGAGGATTTAGTAGAGAACTCAATGGGAGCTGAAAATAAGTTTTTTGCACCCTATATTGGGACATTAACATTATTTTTGGTGGTGGCTAATCTAATGGGTATTGTTCCAGGTGGTGAGATGTTCAGTCTTTACGTACCAACAGCAAGTTTGAATACAACTTTGGCCCTTGGCTTTGTAACTTTTGTCAATGTTCACTTTTTTGCAATTAAGAAGAAGGGAATGTTGGGGTATATTAAAGGTTATACAGAACCTCTAGCAATATTAACACCAATTAATTTAATTGGTATGGTTACTGATCCAATGTCATTAGCATTTCGTTTATTTGGAAATATGATGGCTAGTGTAGTAATTATGGGATTATTAATTGCTGTGGTTCCAGTTATAGCTCCAGGAGTTGCAACTATTTATTTTGATGTTTTTGCTGGTGTTTTACAGGCGTTTATATTTGCTATGTTGACAATGACTTATATTTCAATGGAAATGGAGTAATGATTATTTTGGGCAAGTAGAGACAGTTAGTTCTGTTCTCTAAAGATATAAAAGTTTAAAAACATAATTTATTCTAAGGAGGCAAATACATGGAAGGTTTAACTAATGAAGGTTTAATTTTAGCTGCACAGGCTGTTGGAGCAGGTTTAGCAATGATTGCAGGTATTGGTGCAGGTATTGGTCAGGGATTTGCAGCAGGTAAAGGTGCTGAAGCAGTAGGAAAGCAACCAGAAGCACAAGGAGTAATTGTTAGAACTATGTTATTAGGTTCTGCTGTAGCAGAAACTACTGGTATCTATGGATTTATTATCGCATTGATTTTATTATTCGGTAATCCTTTATTAGGACTTTTAGGGTAATTAAGAAAGAGGAATGTAAATTTGAAGATGGGTAATGCTATGTACATTATTCATCTTCATTTTGCTTATTTAATTCCCAATTATAGTTTAATTTAGGATTTTCGGCTGTTAAGTCCCAGTTTTAGAGTCCTATAGTTTTTGAAGGGAGGGTAATTTATGATAGATATAGATGTTAGATTATTAATTTTTCAAATAATAAACTTTGGAGTTCTGTTTTTGATATTGCGTCACTTTTTATTCGATCCAGTCAGTAACTTTATGCAAGAGCGTTCACAAGGGATTGAAGAGAAGATAACAGAAGCTGAAAAGAGAGAAAAAGAAGCAATAGAGTTAAAAAAGGAATATGAGCAGAAATTAAGAGAAGCTAAAGAAAAGGCACAAGAAATAGTTGAAGAGAGTAAGCAAAGAGGTAAAGAGAGAAAAGAAGAAATTGTTGGTGATGCTAGAGCCGAAGCTGATAGAAGGATAAAGCAGGCTGAGGAGGAAATAACTAGAGCAAAGCAGCAAGCAGTACAAGACTTTAAGGATAGAATGGCAGATCATACTACTCAGATGGCACGTCAATTATTGGAGAAATCAATTAATCGTAAGTTACAAGAAGAGACAATTGATCAATATATTGATCAATTAGATCAAGAAAGTCTAGGTGAGGTCTAATGATAAGTAATAAGGCTGCCTACAAGTATGGACAAGGTCTTTTTGAATTAGTCAAAGAAGAGGGAACAATTGATGATATTTTGACTGAGTTAAAAGAGGTATTAGATGTAATAGATCAAAATCAAGACCTATTTAACCTATTATATCATCCTCGTTTTGGAAAAAAGCAGAAGAAAGAGATCTTAACTAAGATATTTAAAGCAGAAATTTCAAAGCATTTATTGAACTTTTTGCACTTGTTAATTGATAAAAATAGGATTGAGCATTTAGCTGATATTTATCAAGAGTTTAAATATCTAGTAGAGATGGAACGTGGCGAAGCTAGCCTTAAAGTTGAAGTGGAATCTCCAATTAAGTTAGATGATTCTAAATCTGATAAACTAAAGGCTAAGCTAGAGAAAATGCTTGATAAAGAAGTAGAGTTGGCAGTTGATGTTAAGCCTCAGCTATTAGGAGGTTTAGTAATTAAAATTGGTGATAAAGTCATTGATGGTAGTTTGACAAAACAGTTAAAGGATTTGAAAGATAATATTAAAAGTGTAGAAGTAAGTAAGTTAGGGGTGAAATTGAATGAATCTTAAATCTGAAGAAATCAGTTCAATTATTAAAGAACAGATAGAAAATTATGAGGTTAAATTAAAGACTGAAGATGTAGGAACAGTCTTAAATGTTGGTGATGGTATTGCAAAAATACATGGTTTAGAGCAGGCTATGGCAGGAGAGCTACTTGAATTTGATAGTGGAATTTATGGCATGGCTTTAAATCTGGAAGAAGATAGCATTGGTTGTGTTTTATTTGGTGATGAAGCCTTGGTTGATGAGGGAGATACGGTACATAAGACTGGGCGAATTGTTGAGGTTCCAGTTGGAGAAGAGCTTTTAGGACGTGTAGTTAACTCCTTAGGTCAAGCAATTGATGGTAAAGGGCCAATTGATAGTGATAATTATCGCCCTGTAGAGTCAGACGCACCGGGCATTGTAGAAAGACAGCCTGTTGAAGAGCCTTTACAGACTGGAATTAAATCTATAGATTCGATGATTCCAGTTGGTCGAGGGCAAAGAGAGTTAATTATTGGTGATCGTCAAACTGGTAAAACAGCAATTGGGATTGATACAATTATTAACCAAAAAGGTAAAGATGTTAAGTGTATTTATGTAGCAGTAGGACAGAAATCATCTACTGTAGCACAGATTGTTGATAAATTAGAGAGTACAGGTGCAATGGAGTATACAACTGTAGTTTCTGCTTCAGCAAGTGATGCTGCACCGTTACAGTATTTAGCACCTTATGCTGGATGTGCAATTGGAGAATACTTTATGCATGATGGTGAAGATGTATTAGTAGTTTATGATGATTTATCTAAGCATGCGGTAGCTTATCGAGAAATGTCGCTACTATTAAGAAGACCTCCTGGACGAGAAGCTTATCCTGGTGATGTTTTCTATTTACACTCTCGTTTATTAGAGCGAGCAGCTAAGTTAAGTGATGATAATGGAGGCGGTTCTCTAACAGCGCTACCAATTATTGAAACTCAGGCAGGAGATATTTCTGCTTATATCCCAACAAATGTTATTTCAATTACTGATGGTCAGATTTTCCTAGAAAGTGAGTTATTTCACTCTGGGGTTCGTCCAGCGGTAAATGTTGGATTATCGGTTTCACGAGTTGGAGGTAATGCACAGATAAAGGCAATGAAATCTATTGCAGGTACATTAAAGATTGAAATGTCACAATATCGTGAACTTGAAGCCTTTGCTCAGTTTGGTTCTGATTTAGATGAGTCTACTCAGCAGAAGTTGGCTAGAGGTGAAAGAATAGTAGAGGTTTTAAAGCAGGATGAGACTTCTCCTTTAGAGGTAGAAGATCAAGTAATTATCATTTATACAGTAACAAGTGGTTATCTTGATGATTTGGCACTTGATGATATTAAACGTTTTGAAGCAGAATTGCTTAAATATATTGAGAGTAATTATTCTGAAATTAGAGAAGAGATTTCAAATAAGGGTAAATTAAGTGATGAGTTAGCTGAAAATTTAGAGCAAGCAATTAGTGAATTTAAGGAAAACTTTGCTCCTTCAAAAGAATTAGAAACTGAAGAATAAAGACTAAAGTAGAAATAAATTTGTCTAGGAAGTGGGGTGAAGTATCATGCAAAGCATGAGAGATATTAAGCGACAAATAACTAGTGTGGAGAATACTAAAAAGATTACTAAAGCTATGAAGATGGTTGCTGCAGCTAAATTACAAAAGGCTCAACAAAGAGCTGAAGATGCAAAGCCATTTTTTGAACAGACAAAGCATACTTTAGCTAAGGCCTCATCAAAGATTGATAATAATTTACACCCTTTACTAGCTAAAAGAGATAAGATAGAAAAGATCGGTTATATTGTAATAACTGGAGATAGAGGGTTATGTGGGCCTTATAATAGTCGAATTATAAAACAGACTGAGGAGTTAATAGCTGAAAATAATGCTGAAAGCGCCTTGGTTACAATCGGGAAAAATGGTAGAAATTATTTTTCGCGTGCTGATTTTGAAATAATATCTGAGTATATAGAACTGGCTGATAAGCCAGGAATGAATATAGCTGTGACTATTTCTCAGGAGGTAAGTGAGCTCTTTCTGGATGGTGTCTTAGATAGGGTGTATTTAGTATATACTGATTTTGAGACTATCTTAAATCATAATGTAGAAGTAGAAACTCTACTACCAATTGAGCCATCAGAAATTAAGGATGAGCAGGTAGAAAAAACAAGTGGAAGTTATATTTATGATCCTTCTGAGGGAGCAGTGCTTTCATCTGTGCTACCACAGTATCTTAGAAATGTAATCTTTGGAGCTTTACTACAGGCTAAAGCAAGTGAGTTTGCTGCTCGGATGACAGCAATGGATTCAGCTACAGAAAATGCTGAAGAAATGATTGCTGAGTTAACATTATCATATAATAGAGCTCGTCAAGCTGCTATTACTCAGGAAATCTCTGAGATTGTTGGTGGAGCAGAAGCGCTTCAATAATAGATTTGATTTTGCTATTGATTTAGAAATTTGAAAATGCTAGATACTAAATAGTTTAGATGATTTTTGAGCTGACTAGTTTTAAGCATTTTTGTATAAGGAGGTAATTTATAATGAGTTCGAAGCAAGAAAATGTAGGTCAAGTAGTACAGGTTATTGGCCCGGTTGTAGAGATAGAGTTTGCAGATGGGGATTTGCCTGATATTACTGGTGCTGTACAGATAATTGATGAAGAAGAAGATATAGATGTTACTGTAGAGGTTATGCATCAGGTAGGAGATAATCGAGTAAAAGGTGTTTCAATGTCTTCTACTGATGGGATTGTTAGAGGAATGAAAGCTGTTGATCTTGGTGGGCCAATTTCAGTACCTGTTGGTGAAGAATGTCTTGGAAGGATTTTTAATGTCTTGGGTGAAACAATTGATAATCAAGGAGATGTAGAAACTGATAAGACTTCTGCAATCCATCGTGACGCACCTGATTATGAATCGCAAGATACTGAGACAGAGATTTTTGAAACAGGCATTAAAGTTGTTGACTTACTAGCACCATATTCTCGAGGTGGTAAAGTAGGATTATTTGGTGGTGCTGGAGTAGGTAAAACAGTATTAATTATGGAGTTAATTAATAATATTGCTACTGAGCATGGTGGTTACTCGGTCTTTAGTGGTGTAGGAGAGAGAACTAGAGAGGGAAATGACCTTTGGCTTGAAATGAAGGAATCTGGAGTTTTAGATAAAGTTGCTTTAGTCTATGGTCAGATGAATGAACCACCTGGAGCAAGAATGAGAGTTGGTTTAACTGGTTTGACTATGGCAGAGTATTTTAGAGATCAAGCTCAACAAGATGTGTTATTATTTATTGACAATATCTTTAGATTTATTCAGGCCGGTTCTGAGGTTTCGGCATTGTTAGGTAGGATGCCTTCAGCAGTTGGTTATCAGCCTACCTTAGCAACTGATGTTGGAGAGTTGCAGGAAAGAATCACTTCAACTAAGCAAGGATCTATTACTTCAGTTCAGGCTATTTATGTGCCGGCTGATGACTTAACAGATCCGGCTCCAGCAACGACTTTTGCTCATTTAGATTCAACAACTGTTTTATCACGACAAATTTCTGAGAAAGGAATTTATCCTGCAGTAGATCCGCTAGATTCTACTTCGAGAATCTTAGAACCTGATATTGTAGGAGAAGAGCATTATGAAATAGCTCGTCAAGTACAAGAGACTTTACAGCAGTATAAAGATTTACAGGATATTATTGCAATTTTGGGTATGGATGAGTTATCTGAAGAGGATAAATTAACTGTAGAAAGAGCTAGAAAGATTGAGAGATTCTTATCTCAACCATTCTTTGTAGCAGAGCAGTTTACTGGTATGCCAGGAACTTATGTTCCAGTTGAAGAGACAGTTAGAGGATTTAAAGAGATTCTAGAAGGTAAGCATGATGATGTGCCAGAGGATGCTTTCCTCTTTGTAGGGACTATTGATGAAGCTTTGGAGAATGCAAAAGATAAAAAAGGAAGTTGATAATTATGGCCAAGATGAATTTAAAGATTGTCACTCCTGAAAGAGTTGTCTTAGATGATGAAGTCGATATGGTTATTGTACGGACTATAGATGGGGATCGTGGTATTTTGCCACGTCATGCTCCATTGTTGACAGGTCTTGAGATAGGTGAAATCAAAGTTAAAGATGGTGGTGAAGAACAGAATATTGCTGCTAGTCAGGGATATATGGAGGTTCATTCTAGTGAAGTGACAATTCTGGTGAATGCTGCCGAATTAGAAGGTGAAATTGATATTGAGCGTGCTTTAGCTGCTAAAGAAAGAGCGGAGGAACGTTTAGATCAAAAAGCATCTGAAACAAGAGTTAATGAAAAGAGAGCAGAGATTGCTTTAAGAAAAGCATTAAATAGAGTTAACGTAGCGGGAAGAGATGATTAGAGTAATAAAAAAGATAAGAAGGCATTAATGCCTTCTTATCTTTTTTATTTTTCTTGAATCAATTTAGCAATTATTTCTCTAAGTCAACTACTCCACCTAAATCAAACAGAAGATTTAGATGGAGTTTTCTTGAGACATTTTAGATAAAATTCTAGCAAAGCAGATCTGTTCTTTAGTCTTTTTATGTAGATAAATTAAATCTTCTGCAAATAAACAAAAAATCACTTCTATTTCTAATGACTAATAAAAAGGTTTGAATAAAATGTAGCTAATATAGTATTATAATTATAGAGCTAAAGAGTTTTAAAATTAATCATAGGAGTGAAATAAATTATGGATGATAAGCTTAAACAAGACGAACAGCGAGAGGCATTAAAAAAACAGCAAAAAAAATCTAAGCTAGAGCAACAAGCTGCTTTAGGGGTGCAAGGAGGATTAGAGTTAAAAAAGGATGAGAAGGCTAAATTTTTGGGCCAATTTAAGGAACGAGTCCTAAAAGCTTTAACCTTTGCAGAAGTTGAAAAAAAAGGAATCTATCCAGAAGTAGCTGAGGCGATTGAAGATAAGCGAGCTGATAAGTTAATTATAGATAGGAGGGTAGATAAGCAGGCTGCTAAAGAGTATATTAATTTAAGTCGAGAGGCTGATCTTTCTTTTAAACGAGTTCAATCGCCAGATTTTGTGGGTGATATAGGATTAGTAGTTGCGAGCAATCAAGCAGTTAAAGTGGATAATATTTTATTAAATAGCTCAAAGCAAGATGAAGCTATTTTGCCTGAGAGTCTACTAGCTGCTAAAGGTAAAAAAATATGTGCTGATTGCTATAATAAGCTTAAAGATATAGCTCCTGATAAAGTTTCTGATTATAAAAAGATATCTATAATAGATAAGTTATTAGGTGTTGAGTGTGCTGCTGAGATCAATCAAGAGGTCAAAGATTAAATTTGAGTTAAAATGGATAAATAATCAATTGTTATTATTATGATAAATTGATATAATGAATAGATAAGTGTATTAAGAGAGAATCTTTTTTGCTTAGAGTCTATTTTAAAGTTTATCTTAGCAAGAATTATTTTATAATATTTTGATAGGGGGCTTTTTTATGTCACGTTTAATAGTAGAAGGTGGAGCTAGATTAACAGGGGAAGTCAATATTAGTGGAGCTAAAAATGCTGCTCTACCAGTTGTTGTTGCGACATTAATGGGTGAAGGAGAGAGTTTGATTTTTGATATTCCTGCACTAAGGGATATTAATAACTTAATTAAAATACTAGAGTCTTTGGGAGCTGAAGTTCATTACGAAAATAATCGGCTTAAAGTAAATTCTGATGGAGTTAATAGATTAGAAGCACCTTATTCGTTGGCCCGGCAAATGAGAGCTTCATATTATACTTTAGGTGCATTATTAGCACGCTATGGAGAAGCTGCGACTACTTTACCTGGTGGCTGTGAGATTGGTAATCGGCCGATTGATTTACATTTGAAAGGTTTTAAAGCTTTAGGAGCTGATGTTAATATAGAGCATGGGGTTGTTGAGCTAAAAGCAGATAAATTGACTGGAGATAAAATTTATTTAGATTATCCTAGTGTAGGTGCTACAATGAATATTATGATGGCAGCCTCAATGGCTGAAGGTAAAACTATTATTGAGAATTCAGCTCGTGAGCCTGAAATAGTTGATTTGGCTAACTACTTAAATGTTATGGGAGCTGATATAAAGGGTGCTGGAACTGATATTATTAGAATTAATGGAGTAGAAAAGTTAATTGGAAGTGAATATACTATTATACCTGATCGAATTGAAACTGGTACTTATATGATGGCTGCTGCTATTACGAGAGGAGATGTTTACGTAAATAATGTCTTAGTAGAGCATGTTAAGCCACTAATAGCTAAGCTTAAAGAAATGGGAGTTGAGATTGAAGAAGATGTTGATCGAGTTAGAGTAAATGCAACTAAAGATTTAAAATCAGTAGATATTAAGACTTTACCATATCCAGGTTTCCCAACTGATATGCAATCACAAATGATGGCTTTATTAACTAGAGCTGAGGGAACTAGTATTGTCATAGAAACAGTCTTTGAAAATCGCTTTGGCCATGTAGATGAGCTAAAAAGAATGGGAGCTAATTTAAAAATCGATGGTAAAGCGGTAATAGTTGAACAGTCTGAATTATCTGGTGCTAAAGTCACAGCTACTGACTTAAGGGCTGGAGCTGCTTTGATTTTAGGCGGTTTAGTTGCTGAGGGAGAAACAAAAATTAATGATATATACCATATTAAAAGAGGGTATGAGAATGTGACTGAGAAGTTTAGAGGGCTTGGAGCTAAAATAAAAGAAGTTAAATAATTAAAAATAATTTGGGCTAGTTTGGCCCGGCTTTTTAGAAACCTAGGACTTAATTAAGTCCTAGGTTTTTAGTATTAGATTACTTTTTTTTACATAAGTATTAAACAATTAATTGTTTAGCAGGGAGTTTAAAATGAAAAAGTTATTTTTAATGGTAGTATTATTTAATCTTATACTACTAGTTATTCTGCCTGTGTTGGTAAATCTCTTTTTTAGTCTGTTTTTTTTTGATGAGATAAGTATTGAGATATATGATGTTGAAGAAGAAAAGAAGATGGAATTAGAACTTGAAGAATATATTATCGGAGTAGTAGCTGCAGAAATGCCAGCTAATTTTAATCTAGAAGCTTTAAAAGCTCAAGCAGTTGCAGCAAGAACATATGCCTTAAAAAAAGATCAAGAAAGATTATTAACCACAGATAGTAGAAAAGATCAGGCCTGGGTTTGCAAAGAGGATTTATTTTATAATTGGGGAGCAAAAAATTATTTTAAATATTATAGTAAAGTTGCTTTAGCTGTAGAAGCTACTGAAGGATTAGTTTTAAGATATAATAATAAATTAATTAGTGCTGTTTACCATTCTTCTAGTGGAGATTATACAGCCTCAGCCAAAGAGGTATGGGGTGGTGATAGAGAATATTTAAAGAGTGTGAGAAGTAAATATGATCGTTACTCACCATATTATAGAAAAAAGAAGAGATATAATAAAGAAGAATTAAGAAATAGATTAGAAATTAGAAATTATCAAGAGTTTAAGATTAATGAAAGAAGTTCAAGTGGGCGAGTAAATAAATTATATTTAGGGGGAAGAAGCTTTACGGGCCAACAGCTAAGAGAGAAACTGAATCTTTATTCTACAAATTTTAAGATTAGAGAGTTTGAATCTGGACTTGAATTTATAAGCTCTGGTTATGGTCATGGGGTAGGTATGAGCCAATATGGGGCTGATGGAATGGGCAAAAATGGCTATGATTTTAAAGCTATTTTGGAGCATTATTATTTGGATGCAGAGTTAAGTAATAAAATATAATAAAATATGTATAATAGTATTTATTCTGGAAATGATAACTTCAGAGGTGAATACTATGGGAAAAAATGATAAAAAAAGTTCTAAGTTTTTAGTCAAGACAAAAAAGAATATGATAAAATTGCAGGCTAAGGTTAAGAGTTTAAAGAAGAATTATTTTGGTGGTTTAGAAGCGAAACATTTAGTTATTATAGCTATGTTAGCTTTAGGAAGTGCTTATGGGGTATACTGGTATTTCTTTAATTTTGATTCTTCAGAAGATTTAGACCGTGAAGAATTGAAAGTAGAAATAAGGGAGAGATTAAAACAGGAAGAATTAAATGAAGCAACTGAGCAATATTTGGCAAAAGAAGAAGCAAAAGAGTCAACTACAGAGTCTAATCAAAAAGATTCAGCAGACGTATTTGCAGATGAGGCTATAGACAGAGGCTCAGGAGAAATATCTGAAGCAAAAGAGAGTAGACCTAGTTTAGAGTCAAAACAGGAGCAAGAAAAAAAGCAAAAAGATTCTGCTCTTGTTGAGACTGAAGATGAGACTGGAAGAAATAAGGAAGAGATTGTAGAAGTTGGAGGTAAAGGAGAGGATTTTTTACTACCTGTTGATGGTGAAAAAACAAATGCAAATCAATGGTATAAAGATGAGGTTTTAAAAGTTTGGCGTTTTAATCCAGGGCTAGATATAAAAGCAGCAGCTGGTAGTGAAGTTATAGCTGCTGCTGCTGGAGAAGTAGAAGAAGTAAAAGAAGATGATTATTTTGGCACAAAGGTTATAATTAGACATCATTCAGGTCTAAAAACAGTCTATTTTAATTTAACAGATGTTAAATTAAAAGTAGGAAATAAAGTAGCTAGAGGAGAAAAAATAGCTTTACTAAAAGATAATGATTATTATCAAGAGAATATGCTCAGATTTAAAATAAAACAGGATAGTAGCTATTTGGAGCCAGAAGATTATTTTTCACTATAAACTTTTAAATAAGTAATATATTACTCTCTTTGTCATATATATATATTGAGGCTATATAATAGACAAGGGGGACAAGTTAATGAAAGATTATATTTATCAGCGAGTACTTGAAGTTGGGAATTATATATATGAAACTAAAGCTACAGTTAGACAAGCAGCAAAAGTATTTGGAGTTAGTAAAAGTACAATTCACAAAGATATTACTGAGAGATTAGAAAAAATAGATAATAATTTAGCTAAAAAAGTAAAAAAGGTTTTGGAATTTAACAAAGCGGAGCGCCATTATCGAGGTGGAGAAGCAACGAGACAGAAGTATTTAAATAACTAATAACAGAGAGGTTTAATCTAATTAATTTAGGTTAAATCTCTCTTTTTTTGTAAATTATCTAGCAAGTAAAAAAAGCAGAAAAAATGAAATAATAAAAAGGATTTTAAATAATTATGTTTAAGTGATAAAATAAGTGTATGTAATTTTTATAAGGAGGGGTTTAGATTGATTAGAGGATTGTATACTTCTGCATCAGGAATGGTATCTTCTATGGATAAAAGCGATACTATTTCTAGTAATCTGGCTAATTTAAATACTACTGGCTATAAAAAGCAAGAGACTATAGAAAGCGAATTTGGGCAAGAATTACTTAAACGAATTGATCATGAGAGAACAACTATTGGGGGAATAGGTAGTGGCGCTTATGTGAGTGATATTGCCGATGACTTTAGTGCAGGTGAGTATCAAGAGACTGGGAATCCACTTGATTTAGCTATTTCAGGCGAAGGTTTTTTTGCTGTGCAGACTCCTGAGGGAGTGAAATATACTAGAAATGGTGATTTTACAATTAATAATCAAAATCAAATTGTAACTCAAGATGGACATCCTGTTTTAGGTGAGAATGGGGCATTACAGTTACCAGAACAAGGTGAAATAGTAATTGAAGATAATAATGTATTAGTAGATGGTTTTGAGATTGATACATTAGAATTAGTCAATTTTGAGAATCCAGAAGGATTAATTAGAGAAGGTGATGTACTATTTACAGCTGGACCAGAGGTTGGAGAAGAATTTGTAGCTGAGGGTCTAGTAGAACAAGGATTTTTAGAGGGTTCTAATGTTAATCCGATTGAAGAAATGACAAGAATGATTGAGAATACTAGAGCCTATGAAGCTGATCAAAAGGCAATTCAGGCTCATGATGATACTTTAGATTCTGCGATTAATCGTGTAGGGAGAACAAGATAATAATTGATGATTGAGAAAAATTAAAGGAGGAGATTTAACAATGATGCGATCACTTTGGAGTTCTGCTTCAGGAATGAAGGGTCAACAGCTAAACATGGATAATATTTCTAATAATTTAGCCAATGTGAATACTACAGGGTATAAAAAGTCACGAGTAAGCTTTCAAGACTTAATGTATCAAAATCTTAGACAGGCTGGTACACCTAATAACCAAGGTTCAGAAGTACCAACAGGAATACAAATAGGTCACGGAGTAAAACCGGGTGCAACACAGAAGATGTTTACACCTGGCAGTTTAAAAGCTACAAGCAACCCTTTAGATATGGCAATTGAAGGTGATGGGTTTTTTGAAGTCTTAATGCCTGATGGGACTAGTGCTTATACTAGAGATGGCTCTTTTAGTCTTGATAGTCAGGGCCAAGTAGTGACTTCTGATGGTTATCTATTACAGCCACCGATTAATATTCCAGCTGAAGCAACAGAGATTTCGATTAATGAAGAGGGTGTGGTAAATTATTTTGAGCCTGGAGCTGAAGAGCCACAAGAAGCTGGCCAGATAGAGCTAGTTGATTTTGCTAACCCAGCTGGTTTAGAAAGTATAGGGCAAAACTTATATAGTGAGACTGCTGCTTCTGGAGATCCTTTAGTTGGTTTACCAGCTCAGGATGGTTATGGTGCTATAAGCCAAAACTTTTTAGAGGAGTCTAATGTAGAGGTAGTTGATGAAATGGTTGATATGATTGCGGCACAAAGAGCTTATGAGACTAATTCAAAGTCAATCCAAGCTTCTGATGAGATGCTTCAACAGGCGAATCAATTAAGAAGATAAATTAATTAAGTTATTTGATCTAACTAAATTTTAACTAAAGGTGGAGCTTATGAAAAAAGAGACTGTATGCCTAATAATGCTGTTATTTTTGTTGATGGGACAGGTTGTAGAGGCAAAGAGTATCCGGATTAATAGTTCAGTTGAAACTAGAGGAAAGCAGATAGAGTTAGGAGAGATTGCAGAAATAGATGGTGAAGATGATTTTTTAGCAGAAATATATGATATAACTTTAGGCCGAGCTCCATTACCTGGTTATCAAAATTATCTTTATCGAGAACAAATCATTTCTGCTTTAGAAGCTGAAGGGATAGAGGTCTCTCGAGTTAATTTTGATATACCATATCAAATTAATGTTAGTGCTGATTATAAAGAACTAGAGCTAAATAAATTAATAGAAAAGGGAAGAGAATATATTTATCAAAGTTTAGATTATGATAGTTCTGATATTGAGATTGAGGTACTTAATAAACCAAATGAAATATTAAGACCTTATGGTGAAGTAGAGGTTGAAATTGGCAATGTTAGCAGGCGAAATTTATTAGGTAGAACAACTATTCCGATTGAAGTTTATGTTGATGGTGAACTTTATCGTAGGGTTCATATGCGTTATAATATAGCTATTTGGAAGGAAGTATTAGTTGCTAAGGATGATATTTCCCGTGGGGATAGTATAAGTCTTGATGATTTTGAGGTTGAAGATAAAAAAGTGACTAGCACTAATACATCTTATATCTCCTCTGAGGATAACTCTTTGTCTAGCTATGAATTAAGAACTGCAATTAGGGCTGGTAGAGAGTTAGAAACAAGAATGGTCAATTTACCTGATTTAGTAGATCGTTGGAGTGATGTAGAATTAATTGCTCAAATTGGAGATGTACAAATTATAACTAAAGCAAGAGCAAGAGATTCAGGACAGTTAGGTGATAGAATAACTGTTGAGAATAAAACTAGCGGGAAAAGAATTGAAGCGGAAGTAGTTGGTGAAGGTAGAGTTAGAGCAGTAACTAATTAAAAGGGGTGAATGATTATGGTGAGGAAATTTGGTCTTATATTGTTGATATTATCTTTATTTATTTTTTTAATGGCACCGGGGATATTAGCTAATTCACTCTGGGATGATAGTGGATCTATGTTTTCAGATAATAAAGCAGTTGAAGAAGGAGATATATTAACGGTTTTGATTACTGAAGATGCAACTGCTAGTCAACAGGCCGCGACTGATGCATCACAGGATAATCAGGCTGAGATTGGGGCTGGTACAGGGATTTTAGATTTTATTAATGCTTTTGGCTATGAGCAGAGTGATAGTACTAGTGCTGATGGGAGTACAACAAGAAGTGGTGATTTAACTGCTGAGATGACAGTTCAGATTATGGAAGTGCTTGAAAATGGGAATTTAAAGGTAAATGGAACTAAGAGATTAAGAATAAATGATGAAACACAAGAAATCGAACTAACTGGAATAATTAGACCTGAAGATATAAGTCCTGATAATACGATTGAATCAAATTATGTAGCTGATGCTGACATAAGTTACGATGGTCAAGGGGTAATTGGTGATCGTCAACAAGAGGGCATTATAAGTAGAATAATTTCATGGATCTTTTAAAAAGGAGAGGTAGTATGAAAAGACGAAAAATCAGATTCTGTTTAGTGCTAGGAATTTTTTTAATATTATTTAGCTCTTCAGCCTATGCTTTATTGCCAGATCAGTCTGGATCTGACGATCCGTTGGCTAGAATTCAAGATATTGCCCGAATAGATGGGGTTAGAAGTAATGAATTGATTGGTTATGGTGTTGTAGTCGGTCTTGATGGGACAGGTGATAGCCAGAACAATCAGGCCACAGTACAATCAATCTCTAATATGCTACAAGGCTTTGGAATAGATGTCCCTAATGATGAGCTTGGCTCTGATAATGCAGCAGCAGTAATAGTTACAGCTCAGTTGCCAGCTTTTGCTAATGAAGGAGATAATATTGATGTGACCTTATCTTCTTTAGGTGATGCTGATAGCTTACAGGGAGGAACTTTATTAATGACTCCTTTACAAGGGCCAAGTGGAGATGAGGTTTATGCCTTGGCCCAAGGTGCAGTTTCAGTAGGGGGTTTTCAAGCTGGGCAGGGTGGAGCTCAGGCAACTCAAAATCATGTTACTGTAGGTAGAGTTCCTAATGGTGCTACTATTGAACGTGGTTTAGAGACTGAATTTACTGATGGGAGTAGTTTTACTCTAATTCTGTCAAACCCTAACTTTGCTACTGCACAAAGAACTACAGAGGTGATTAATAATGAGTTTGGTTATGGACCAGATGGTGAAAATTATGCACGGGCTGTCGATGCTAGTAGGATTGAGGTGCAGATTCCACAAAATTATCGCAATAATACTGTAGAATTTATTTCTAGAATAGAACAGCTTGAGGTTAGGCCAGATACTGAAGCTAAAGTTGTAGTTAATGAAAGAACGGGAACTATAGTTATGGGGCATAATGTACGTCTGTCGAGGGTTTCGGTTAGTCATGGAGATTTAACTGTAACTATAGCAACTACACAGGAAGCCGTTGATGTAGGAGATGATGAAGCAGAAATAATAGAAGATGAAGAGCTAGATGTAGATGAAGAAGAAGCAAATTTGATGGTCTTGCCAAAAGGTTCTAGTGTGGCTGATATAGTAGAGGGCTTAAATGCTGTAGGAGCTACCCCACGTGATGTGATTTCAATCTTACAAGCAGTTGATCAATCAGGAGCCTTACATGGTGATTTAGAGATTATGTAATCTAGGAGTGATAAAAAATGAAGATAGAACCTAATTTAGGGTTAGTGAAGCAACAGTTTAATAATCAAACGAGTAATAATTTGGAAAATAAATTTAAAGATCTGCTAAAACAGAAAGAAGAGGCTATGGCTCAACAAGGAACTTCTGAGACTGAAAAAGATTTAGATGATAAACAAGTAGAGAGCCAAGAAGGAAGCGGCGAAGTAGATGAAGAGATTTTAGCTGTAAGTCAGGAATTTGAATCTATTTTTGTCGGAATGATGTTTAAGCAGATGAGAGATGCAATTAATAGATCTGATTTATTAGATGGTGGATTAAGTCAAGATATTTATGAAGATATGTATTATGATGAACTGGCTAAAGAGGCTGCTAAAACGCGACAGTTTGATATTGCCGAGGCAGTTTATAAACAATTAAGTGGCAGGGAGTTAGAATAGATATAAAGTGGCACTTTGCCACTTTATATCAGTTGATAGTTGATAGTTGATAGTGTAAAGTTAAGTTCAAGAGCATTTAAGATCAAAAGCTTAAGAACCCAGTCAATGAGCAGGGTCTTGACTTTGCTTGTAAAGGTTTTGATTTTAACTATCAACTTTCAACTATCAACTATCAACTATAGAAATATAGTGCAACTATATTTCTATTAAAATCCATTGTTATTTATCTGCTATCGCGTTATATTTATAGTATAATAAATATACAATATAAATGTACTTATCTAAATGTGAAGGGAAGGGGTATATTTGAGTTTGAGATATAAGTTAATAAATTTATTCTTGGTAGCAATTTTAATTCTATCAGCTGCTACTGCCTTAGCCAGTGATGAAATAATGCCAATTGATGAATTAGAGCGGGGTATGGAAGGTGTTGGTAGAACAGTTGTTCAAGGGACTGAGATTGAGGAGTTTGATGTAGAAATTTTAAGTATAGTAGAAGAGTCTGGACTTAACCATGATTTAATTTTAATTGAAACCAGTGGTGATTTAATTGAAGACACTGGTGGGATTAGTTCAGGAATGAGTGGAAGCCCAATTTATATTGATGGGCAAATAATCGGTGCTATTGGGTATGGTTGGCAGATGGCTGATCATAAGATTGGATTAGTAACTCCTATCGAAAGTATGTTTGAAATACTTGAGCTTGATGATGTTATAGAAGGAGAAAAAGAACTAGATTTATCTACTCCGTTAGAAATTGGAGATAATACTTATGATAAATTAGCGTTTAGCCGAAATA
>LFCJ01000166.1_pt1 | contig 36937 bp, 59 predicted proteins | sample 643141 | NCBI WGS metagenome assembly LFCJ01 (sample SAMN03766243, study PRJNA286221) | soda lake metagenome | biome: soda lake; feature: Kulunda steppe; material: water; isolation source: sample B1-Br-g2 brine of Lake Bitter-1 | place: Russia: Kulunda steppe | collected 2010-07
CTTCTGACGCTAATTTTTGGATTGTATTAATTTTCAACGCATTTACTTGATTCATTTAACAACTTGTTTCAGCATTGGTTTCATTGTTTATTGGTTTTCAGAAGAGAATATAATTAGTAGTTTCAAATCAGGTTGGAAAATACTATTTGTTTTAGGATTATTCCATGCAGGTTTGTGGTTTGTACAAGCGCGTGCATATACACTTATTGATGTAGCATATGTTCAAGCAATAAAACGGTCAAGCATACTTATTGTTATTATAATCGGAAAATTATACTTCAAAGAATCAAAAATTCCACAACGTATTCTTGCAGCCTCTATAATGACGTTGGGTGTTATATTGGTCATTTTTGGGTTGTAAAAAATTTTGTATATTCTAAATGGAAAAGCCTATTATAATTTAGTACATAATATACAACAAGATAAATGACAGAGAAACCAGATTGTCTAACGTGTTCAGACAAAGGATTTATAAAAAGAAAATATGGCACAGTTAGTTCAGGGTCGGCAAAGTTTGTAAAAAGATATGCTTGCCCCGACTGTTCTGACAGTGAAACGTGTGATTTAAAATGAGTGAAAATGAATCAGATATAAACTTACGTTCAGATGAGTGCGTAAAGTGCCATGAAAATTTATCACAAGATGATTTAACATATAGAACGCAATCAGAGGAAAAGAATAATAAAAATGTAGTAAAAACAAAAGAAACAGAAGATTTTGATAGAGAAAAATTTTACAGTCTGTTTGATTTCCCAGAGGACTTACGTCTTTTTTTATTAAAACCCGTTGAAGAAACGCCATTTTCTGACATTATTTAATTTCAAAAATAAATTTCATAAGTGGTTAATTCATAAGTTATATATAATATCTATACCAACATTCGTTCAATGATAAAAATAAAATGCAAAGATTATCAAAATAAAAATGGGAGGTTTGATTAATATGGGTAAGAATAATAATTTAAATATCTCTGAAAAGCCTAAAGATTGGCCTGAAACATTTACGAGGGCGACATTATCTTGTAATCACGCATATACTTGGGATACGAGTGCTGGTTGCTATTATTGTATATATTGTCAAGAACGAAAAGATAGACCTCCGCAATCATCAATAGAAGCTCATATTGAATTTTTGGAGAAAAAAGAAAAACGTTCTAATGACTAACTCAATGGTTTTAAAATAACTTTCTTAGTAATAATAGTGTTTCTTTTATGAGAATCAATTACGCTTTTCTCATATCTAGTTGTGACTTCTTCAACTTCAAAATCAGGTGAAGTAAATTGAGTATTAGATTCATCCGAACCAATAGAATGCCTGTCTATGTATCCATCCGTTCTAAAAATTTCATTTTCTTCTTCATCTACAATAAAATTAAATGAGACAATTTCACCTTTCTGTGGAATAGAAGGAGGCGAACATAGTTCCAAAGTTTCATATAGCTCTATTTCATTATCGTTTTGTCTAAGATAAAATAAAACCTCGTATGTTACATTATCTGGATTACCATTGATATCTTTATATTTTTTGTGTTCTAATTTATTCATACTCAATTATTAGAGCAACCCTAGTTAAGTTTTATGATTTAATATATTGGAGAGATAGTTAAATTTATAATAATCAATACATATTAGTAGAGTATGAAGTCCCCACCAAACATAATGCTTCGAAAAACAGCAAATAAAATGGTAAAAAAAGCAGCAGAAGAAGATGGCGTACTAGATTGCACAGAACTTGAATTTGCCAGTGGAGGAGTCACAGATGAACTGCTAAATAGTGCTCATGAAGAAGATGTAACACTCAAAGTTAAATCAAATAGTAATGTGTCAAAAATGATTAAAGCATATGAGAAAATATATGAAGAACATAGAAAACCTTCAATGGAACATACTTATGAAATGGTTGACTGAATTATATTTATTCATTCCATAATAGGGTAATTAAACTAATAAAATAAATAATAAAGTATAAAGGATGTGCAAATGTTAATACCTATATGAATAATGATTTAACAGAAGATAAAGCACTAGAATTCGCAAATGCGATGGGTGAAACCTATCCTCCTACAAATATTAATTTAATTAATAAACATATCGATTGGTGGGAAAATAATTATCCTCAATTTGCTCCTGTCGTGAGAGAATGGTACGAAAATTGGATTCTATATATAAATGATAAACAGGCTATTGATTATAGGGAATATGACGAATCGTATGATGAATTCATGAATTTCCTATCAGATTTACCTGATACAATAAAACAGTAATATATAACATAATAATTTAATACACAGCAAAAGTATAATATTATAATATGGATTCTAAATTCGTATCTGAACGTAAAGCCTCTAATTCTAATATTCCAGATGATTTGACAGAACAAACGCAAAAATGGTATCAAAAAGCCGTTTCGATTAGAGATATACAAACGAATAATGAAACTGTTCAAGCTAGAATAAAAGATTGGTACATAGAATCAGAAACTGCTTATCTAGTGTGCGAAATACCTGAGTTAGATAATGAATTCGTCGCGGAGTTTGACGCAAGTATATCAACGGAAGAAGAATCAGATTTTGAGAAATATATAAAAGAAGTTGGTGGATACGACGTTCACGAACTAAAATATATGAAATATGAATATCCAGAAGTCCCAGCAAAAATAAATGTTTCAAACGGTGAAATAATATGCAAATTGGTTAAAGATTTAAACGCTCAGAAAAAAGAAGAGAAATATTCTAAATCAAATTCAAAACGAGAAGATTATCTTTTTTTGAAAGAAGAAAAAGAAAGTCCTGAAGAAAATAAATTTGGAAAGAAAACTTCATTTTGGAGACTTTTAACGCTATCTATTGTAAGTTTAATTGCGGTTGGCGTAAACTTTTTAATATTTATCTATTTTTATGGGGAAGAAAGTAAGGATTATAAATTCCCAAACGTATCTAGGCTAGAGGCTCAAGTATCTTCTTTGATTAGCATTATGTCACCTATGATTTATGCCTTTTTAATATTACTAATTGCCTTTTGAATTGGTTTCATTTTAGTTTCACGGCTGTTCCATAAGCAACGACTTCTGCTCCTTGCTGAGCAATATTTGAGGTATCGAGTCTTAGATTTACAACAGCGTCTGCACCCATTTCTTCAGCTTCTTGCTTCGCTTCTTCAATTGCTGCTTCACGCGTTCGTGTGAGTAAGTCCGAATAAGCTTTTAATTCTCCACCAAAGAAATTACGTATACTTTGCGTTATATCTCTTCCAACATTCTTTGCTTGAACACTATTCCCTCTGACTGTACCTAATACTTCATCAATTTCTCTTTCATCTGCAAATTCTTCTGTATTAATAACTATCATACAGTGGATTATTAGGCCTGATTAGATATATATAAATATTGGGTCCCAAAATTTTATTAAATTCAGTCAATTTTCAAATGTTTTCCCTCCGTGAGAATCATCTCAACATCATTGGAATTTCACTATCTTCAAATAGACATTTATATCTAAATGCATCTTCACAAACGGATTTTCGATATAGTAGCGTTTCCCATTCTGATGCAACCTTCGTGATTTCACGAAATTGTTCAATACTGTCTGATTCAACACTGTATTGGGTTCGGAGTTGACTAGGAGATTCGGCTTCATATCGTGATGAGATATCATTTATTTTGTTAATGATTTTATCACGGTAGGACATAATTTCATTTATATCTTTAAAATTCTGCTGTAGCTCTCTGATATGCTTCATGTGGTCATGAAGAGGTTCGGGATAATAGTATGTAGTTCGGTTTCTTTTTTTAGATAGTAGCACGCCGATTGAATCTAATCTATTTAAATGGTGACGAGCTGTGGTCTCGGATACTTTGGCTTCTTTAGCCACATACTTAGCAGGTTTAGGTTCATCAAGGGTGCGTGATACAGAATAAACTCTATCAAATGCACTTGTATTTTCAACCCATTTTGTTAGTGAATTTTCACTCAGATAGTACTCTATACGCTCTACATATTAATATTTTGTGCCTATAAATCAATAATTTGTTTTATGTTCGTTTTCGTTTTTCAACGCCATAGCTTGAGATTTATATCTTTTTCTTAACTCTGCTACCTCTTCATGCGTATTGATTATGGGTTGATGAGACATTTCATCTAATATAGTATCTTTTTCTTGGGTAAAATTGGTAAGTTCTTCAGATGAGTAAATAGGTGGGCTTTCTGGTTTTGTATAGGAATTACCTTCATAAATATCCAATAAATATTCATAAATATTTTTAACATGAGCAATTCCTACGGGTACAAGAATTGTTTTTTCATTTCGTTTATTGATTATCCATACTAAGTGCTTTGCCATCGTTATCTCACGTTCGGGGATGAAATCTCTATAAAAAGATAGATTATACTCTGCAATAGCATTATTGTATTCATCAAAATCTCTAATAGAAACTTCATCTCCCTTTGGTTCCGTTAATCCTTTCTCAGATAAAGCATTTGAAATCACTTCTGTATAAATTCCATCCTCATTCAATTCAATATCAGACCAATCCTTATCAATCAATGCAATTGGAATAGATTCTCTAAGTGAATATGCTAAACTTATACCAACTTCTGAATTAACTTCTTGCATAGCTAACTGTATTTGCGTGTGTAAGAACTTCGTGTCATAATCTTCAACGGCAATTAAATCAGGCTGGGTTTCTTCAAGGTAATCGACATATTTGTTAAGTGTATCAGATGAAAAGTGATTTACTCCATAAATATGGATTCGGTTATCTAATACAAGCTTATTCCGACCTCCATCAGTGATTCTCATACGCAAAATATATCCTAACATCGTAGATAAAGATGTTGATTAGAATCTAGGGAAAAGACTTATCTCCATTTAACATCAAATGTGAATATAAATCTTGGTGAATATATATGGTAGTATTATCAGATAGTGTAGAAGGAACAATGAGAAAAGTAAGAATAGATGCTGAACAGCACAAGGTTGTGAAAGCGTTAAAAGATACAAGAGCATACTTAAGCCACACAAAATATAGTAATCATCATACCACAATAACACTTAGTACAGATAAATTCATACAGGCTGTAGATATATTCATATCTCATAAGCCAGTCGATGAAGAAAAGTCTTTTGAGTATTATTTTTCTGGAAGTCAAAACGTTGAGAGAGAAGAAGTTACAAGTGTTATATTACACCCATATGTTGAGAGAAAAGAATTATCAAAGGAAACAGGAAGAGATTATTTGTCTGAGATGGACTTATGTGTAGAATACATTATTGAAAAATGTGAATCCAGACTATAATATATTATAAACCCGAATCAATATCTAGTTCATCTACGTGAGAAACCCAAGCTTTTTCATTTTTGATAATCTCTGATAGTGGAAATAGTCTATCATCATATGCAAGAATATCAGGAGATAATGAAACTGTAACGATATTATCTTTTTTTTTGACGTAAATTGAAGTATGATTTGCTTTGCATCATAAAAAGTATCTGCACAGACAACATCTTCCTGGTTATATCCTGAGAACAATGGTTCTTTAGCAGGAATACATACATTCAAATCCATCAACTCATACCCAAATTTTTCTACGATTTCCGTTTCAGAAACGGATTCATATTTTTGTTACACTACTTGATTCATTAATTTCCACTTGTTAATCGATAGTAGTCCCAACCACGTAAACTTTATCAATTCTTCATATAAGAGATTTATAAAATTCTTGTATCTTTGTCAGTATTCTCAGAATAAGGATTAACACAACCATACTTATAGTGCTTATTATCATCTAATTCTATATGCCTCTAGGATTGAAACGCTTGTTGAAAGCGTTAAGTCGAGAAGACGACTCTGGACGTGAAGAATCGATTGAAATTAGCGTAGACGAAAATTCAGATAAATCTGTGAACGAAGAGTCCATTGATGAAAATAAATTTCCAGAATATTCAGATAAAGTTGAATATAATGCGGAAAATATAGAAGAAGATAGTTTTAAAGTAAAGCTAGACTCTAGTGGGCGTTTTCTTATTCCGCCGAGGATTAGACGTAGAAAGGATTTTAGTATCCAAAATCATTATGAGATGCACGTAGAACACATAAAAAGCCACCAAATAGTCTCAATAGGAGCATATGTTACCGTTGATAATATGGTTACTATCCCATATGAAAAAAGAAATGAATTACAGTTTAATACAGGTGATATTTTATTTGTGAAAATAGGGTCTGAAATTTCAGAGCCCGAATCAGAACAAAAATCATACGTTTTGTATGGTTAGTTTCTTTGGAATAGCAACTTTAAACTTAATACCATTCTGACCCATACAATCATTAAAGTAACAGATAATATAGCAAATAATAATATAAATAGAATAGACTTCATAATTAAGTCGGGCCAGATATGAATGTTATTTAAATACTGAATTAAATCGCCTTGTAAATAATGTATTGAACCAAATATTATTGCAATACTCACCATTCCAAACCCCATACCAGCCTCAGAATCAATAACGGAATTATATGAAGAGTCTGGTTTATTCCATGTGTTAACTCCGACTCTATGGATATCTCTTATAGATTCGACGCCTATCCGTAAAAATACAATAAGAATGAAACTCCAATGAACATATAATGCAGCCACTAGTAAACTGATATCAAAACATATCTCAAGTCTTTTTTCATCAGCTGTTTTTGGATGTGGAAATACGTACACAGTTTATAATACTATTTTTAGAGTAATATAATTAATGGTATTTGAAAAGCTGAAAAGTTTTATAGCATAGCAGAACCAATACTATGTTAATGGTTGACATCCAAACACTAAATCAATCAGGACAGACGTTTTTGACGAAAGATGAACAAAAAGTTCTTCAGTTTTTTGTAAATAATCCAGAATATAAAGGTCCGATGTATAAGATTGCTCAGAGAAAAGAATTTAAAAACCAAAATGTAATGACAAATATAGCAAGTCTATATACAAAAGATATACTTAATAGAGAAGACGAAAATTACTATCTGAATCCTGAATTCAATTTAATGCCATCAATCTGAATAGAATAATATATGATATTTAACTAGTTTTAGACGCATGGCTTGAATAAGTATTGATATGCGAAATTTCATTATTTTCAATAATACCTAAAATATCCGAAAATGGCACAGGAGTATAAGATACTAATTCTGCTGAGAAATTAAACGCATTAGTTTCTGAATTATAAAATGGTGTATTATCTAAATCGTTGTTATGAGTATGACCATGCAAAATCACTCTTGATTGACTTTGTATGTCTAATGGATAGTGTGTACAATAAAAAGTGATATTTTTATAACTAAATTCTATTGATTCGTAGGCATTCACAAAATCGTTATCCATATCAAACCTATCATGGTTTCCACAGATGAAAATAATCTCACCATTCAAATCATCAAGGTATTTTTTTGCCATGGATTCTGAATCTAAAGTTAAATCTCCTAGAAAAAGCACGGTTTCAGATTCACTTACAGTATCATTCCAGTTATTAATTAATGTCTTATTCATCTCCTCAACCGTTGAAAACGGTCTTTTACAATAGTTAATGATGTTTTTGTGACCTAGGTGCAAGTCAGATATTATATAATCAATCATAGTTATATATTATGTTTAAGATTGATAAACTTAATTCTCATTTGGGATTGCATACATAATATCTTGTTCAACGCGTCTATACAATTCATTTTCTTCAACTAACTCATTAAATAATCTTTCTAGAGATTCTTTTTTACCATGTACTTCAACGCATTGAAAGTCTTTGAAATTGAATTTTGCTCTCAATTGTTTTACTTGCGTTGAATTCTCACTACCTTCTACAACAAATACTCCATTTAGATTATTTTCTAAATCATAAGTAACGAATAGAGTATAATTTGAAGGCTTATTTGATTCTGACTCCATAATAGTAGAAAACTCATTATTACAGTCATTACACTTCCAAGAAAATTCTAAATCACCATTACATTTGAAAGAATGGGTTTTAGATTTAAAATCATCTGAAAGACATACAGGACAAGCTAATGGATTAGTTATCAATCCCATTTCTGAATCATCGGATTTAATACTCATATACGGCTTATTTTGGCCAGATATATTTAACATTTCTCATTTTATGCGATAAGAATTAAAAAAGCGGGTCAATTTCACTATCACGATTCTGGTAATTAACCTCATGATGTATGAAATTAATAACATTTGATACATATGCTTCCATATGACGTATTCTATCTTTCAAATCTTCACTTCCCCAGTCATATCTATAAGTTTCTTTTGTTATGGAAACAATAATATCTCGAGCATACTCCATAGAAGTTTTCTTTGTATTTAAGCTTCTTTTTCTACGGGCCGTATTCAAGTGGTCATGTAGAATTTCAATTTTTGTATCTAAAGGCTTATCAGAAACTTTCTTACGAGTCCCCATAGAAGTTGTTAGACTATCTAAACAAGAATCTATAGCTTCATCAACGTCTCGAGTATCTCGGAAATAACGTGAATTGCTAGTTATATATGTATTTCTATTTGACATATTTTACCATTATATATCAAACGTTATATAATTTGACAGTCTAGCTATCGATACTTAAGAAAAATCTCCAAGTTTATGGTACTCATCTTCTTCAAAAGTTCGCTCTTCTGTTTCTTTTACTGTGTCATTATCACGCGAATTCTTCATATCTGTATCTGTTTCGTCATCAAAGCAATTTTCACATAAGCATTCATTATCTAGCATCGAATCTCTTTGTGCATATTCCGATTCATTAGAAACAATCTGTTTGCATCTAATACAACCCATATTATCTTCTGTAAACATGGCGTATCCATCTTCAAATCCTATCCGTTCAATTACATCGAAAGAAGTGATTCGAACATCGTATTTTTTAACGGAATATTCATTACCATGAATATGATGACCACCATATTCTACAACTTCTACAGTTTCATAACGATGTCCAAGTTTATCAGAATGTTCCATATTCCAATGACGAGCCACTTTTTTCGAAATTTTGGGCAAATCATCACCAGACCATCTTTGATTACAGTGAGGGCATTTAAATTTGTATTTAAGAGTTTCTGTCTCATGTGAAAGCTTTTGCTTCATATGAAATAATACGATATAGCTTTATAATAAGCTTTTCATTTATAATTTAACTGGCGTATCTTATTCCTCGTTTTCAAATAATTTATCGTTTGATATAATATTGATTAATTCAATAATCGATATGTTTTTCACTATGTTCTTCATTGTATCCACATACAATGAGTGAAAATTCGCATCAAAGTTTATCAATAGACTTTATGCCTCAAGGACTTACAGACGTTCAAAAGAGAGCTATACACAAATATAGACATTCCGCTACAGAAATCAAAAATCACTCAAATTTTGTCACATATCATTATCAGAGTGATAGAGACCTACCTAATTCCTTCCCCACTGTTGCAGAATATCTACTTAAAAATAAGAAAATTGGGCAAATCAATGGATTAACAAATCCTTTGTGGGGAAATTGTCAAAATTGTGCTAGCCAATATGTTTTTGAAGCAATTCATAGAGAAAGAAACGAATTAGGTACAGCTCATATCAGATGTGGTGCTTGTGGTGAAACAGGCGTCGTATATTTTTATATAAATAATGGTAATGAGCCGAAAGGAGGATGGATAAAAGATTTGCAGGAATATACAAATAAAAGTCTAAAATACCGCGTTTTTCATGCCAAAAATAGATGCTTCAAACTCAGATATCCTAATAGTGCAAAATTTTTTGACATAACAAATAACGTGCCATGTAAAAAACAAAACACCCTAATAAATAATATGATAAAGCCTAATATCTGGGCTCCTGATGATTCGACAGATAGAATTGGACGATTTCTGACGGATGCAGCTATGAAACGCTGGCTAGATGAAGATTATAATCCTCATGACAAAATTGACTTCTCCAGAAATAGTGAAAATATAAAAATCCACTCAGAAATTATGTATAACGATAGGGCCTCCCCAGGTCCTTGAGTATTTCCAACGATGCAATTATATAGTTGACAATATAATTGTTCAAAAGAATTCGAACAATGACCGATTTAACAACGTAAAATTATAGGATTTGTCTTCAATATCTACACTGATATCTACACTATCACATTCTTTTTCTACTTCATCCAAAAACATATGTATTGATAATTTATTGTATTGATTAAATATATAAAATGAGTCATCTACAGGACAGTGATATCCTTCTTCAATATTCGCCACGTTCAAACTCAAATTATTACTATCACTATTTACCTTTGATAGTTCTATAGTTTTTAGATTATTGTTTAGATGCTTTTTTACTTGAATGGTATTTGTTTCGCCCATATCTTTATAATTTTCCTTTATTATAAACTTGACTTTAGGATAAGCTAATTTGTCCGTTCCAGGGATTTGAATCGGGTCAGAATTTAAGAATTTATCTGATGCGATGTTTCTCAACTTATCTAATTGGTTGTTTTCAATTACAGAATCATCAAACAATAACTCACCTGTTTCTATAATTGTAACGGATTCTATTCTTCCATCAGATATAGTCGCAGAATGAATACAAAATCCAACTTGACGAATTGTTTGGATGATTTTTTCAAACGCGATACTAAAATTGCGAAGTTCAACTTTAATCATGTACCTACCCGAATCAGTTGGACCAAGGATATTCAATTTCTGAGAACATTCATGTAAATCTAATTCAGCATAAACGTACCCGATATGTTCTAAGTCTGACTGACGATTTGGATAATACTCATTAACTTCTTCTCTTGTACATAACCACTTTGTCATTAATACATGAACTACAATTATATTCTGGTTTGAATTCCTCTTCAGACTCCGTATTAACATATCTGAAGGTAGTTTTAAATTTCCATTATTGATTTCCGTATATTCGTTTTCGTCTACATGAATAATCAAATCATTCATCATTAGAGAATGGGAATGAACTGTAATTCCTGATTGGTTATTTATTCGATTGATAGTATTTTCATACTGTTCTTTTGTAATACCTACAGTATCAAAATCGAAATCTAAATTTTTTAAATTAATTTTGTTATTATTAATTCCCATAAAGTCAATTAGAATCATATAATAAAAAGAGTTTCGTATTATAAGAAAATTAGTATTATTATTCTCATTCATCTCTAATCCAAATCAATGATTTTAAATAAGTATATTATCTAAATTATAGTATGACGCAAAAACAAGTTGTATCTATTGAATCAGAAGCAACGCGTGAGATTTCAAATTTAGATATAAATATCGATACACACTATAGATTTAGTTTAAGTGAGATATTTGGGAAAAATAGCACCGAAACTCCAATGTTGAGAAAAATTTATGCCTCTAAACTATTTGATGATTATTTATCAGGCGTAGAAGCATTATTTACAGCTCAGATTAATCAAGATGAATCCGAAACGGGAAAAGCTATTTCTAAATTTTACAATAGCGTTTTGTATGCTTTAGAACGTTCAGAACAGAATTTAGATGAATTAAATCTTTTACCACTTATACAGACAAAGAATAATATCTCAAAATTTCAAGATGGAGAAATTAATGAACTGACTTTAATCTCTACAATTCATTATGATACTGTAACTATTGAAAGTCTCACTAGTTATATTGAACAGGAAGATATTCAACTAAATTATAATTCAAATGTTCTTGATGCAGAATCAGAAAATTCTCTTCGCTTCCATCGTTCAAAATTTACGAATAAATTTCTCTCTGATTCGGTGAATCTCACCAGAAAATACAAACGTACTCTAATCGTTTCTATGAGGAAAAACGAAAAGTCAAATAAAGTAAATAGAGTGAGTTTGAGAGTTAAAGAAACGCAGATGGAGCCACAATCTATTTGGCAGAGAATACATTTCTATTTCTTACCTTAACCCAAATATTTAAACCGTAGTTATTCTTTCCAATCTAGTACACTCTCACTTACAGTGTTGTAAGTGGGTCTTTGTAAGTGAACCCTAGAAAACACCCAAAAAACGACCATTAAAACAAGTGTGGTTGTATAATAATAAAATAAAATTGGTTTTCTAGGGGTCAGTTAGCCATGAGTATATTGTCTCAATCACGTCTCACAGAGGCTGAGTTACACGAGAGTCCAAAAACTCACTTACAACGCTGTAAGTGAGAATAGTAATTTAATATAAAAACTTAGGATAAATAACATCCTGCATAGTCTAACATAACCAATTGTTCTCCCCTATATCCAAAATTATCCTTCCGTGCATCATTTATAGATATTCCAAATTTTTCAACGTCAGAAATCCAATTATCGATATCCTTGTCAGTAATAGTCTTATCTGTGTTAATATATTCTTGGATTAAATATTTTGTTGAGTTGTAATCATATACTTTAGCAAAATATTTTGATATTTCTGTATTATTTTTTATTTTATTATAGAATTCTGCTTCTCTTTTTGTTTGATTTACGGAATCTAAAGGACGTAAAGAAAATTTAACAACAGCGTTCTTTCCAGGCATGAAATATACAACACGGTCTGAACCTTTATCATGGTTTGAGACTGGACGGTACTTATCAGGAACAACTAAACATGGTTCTATTCCTTTTTCAAGAAAAGTCGATATTTTATCCAACTCATTAGACTGCTGCATATAGTGTATAGAATATACCCTTACCCCATAAATTTACTGTTAATCATATTATTAAATTATAGGTACGACGATTTTCAATGTGGTTCAAATCATACAAACTTCTATGCCCTTTTGAGAGAGAAAACCGAAACTGTTTTGTTATTGTGAAAAGAGATTAAAATATGACGAGCAATTTAGAAAATGTAACTAATGTTAATGGAGCTAAAGTTTTCTTAGATGAATCCGAAATTGAAGAATTAGTTATTGAGTATTTAGAAGAAATGGAAGAGCATCCTGCATACAAATGTGACACTATTCGCGTAATGCCTGATACACATCCTGAACCAAATAGTCAAACGCTGATTGGTTTCACTATGGATTTAGACGGTGTAGTTCCTCCAAACAACGTAGGTAATGATATTGGGTGTGGTGTCAGCGGTTATAATTTTGCAAATGAAACTATTTCATATTCTGATGACGAATTAGAGGAAATTGATGAAAAAGTTAGAAAAAGAGTTCCAATGGGTAGGGGAAGAGAGGGATATAGTTCGCCTGATAGACAATATTACAACGTTAAAGAACAGTATCCTTGGGATGTTGCAAATACTCGTTTAGAGAGATTTATCGAGCAACAGAATCTTCAGGGAACATCATTAGATAATTTCTTATCTGAAGGAGGGTATGATATTGAATACTTTAAATCTCTTTGTCGAAAAGTTCGACAGAATATGACGCAAGCAATTAATGGCGTTGGAACGCTTGGAGCAGGTAACCATTTCATTGAAATTGGTCGCGGAGAGAATTCAGGCGTTTGGATTATTGTCCATAGTGGAAGTAGGTCTTTAGGAAAATCTGTCGCTGATTATCATCAGCGCAGAGCAAATAATTATAGGAGTGCAGAATATGTTAAAAAACAGATTCCTGAAGAGTATGCTGAATACCTTAAATTTGATATCGAAAATGTCTCAGACAAAGATTTAATTGAATGGGTAACTGGAGGAAAAGGTGAATCATTTGTTGATTTTGAAGCTCTTCGAAATGATTATCAAGGACAAGACTCTGAAAAGATTGAAAGCATCGGTAACAAATTAAAGCCCAAATTGCCCCATGAAACAGAAGATTGGAATTCTAACTGGGTCTATCTAAAAGAAGAAGAAACATATGAGTATTACAAAGATATGTTGTTCTGTCAGCTTTATGCAACGGAAAATCGTAGAGTGATGTTAGAAGAAGTAGTTGATGTTCTTGACTTTGAATTAGATGAAGGAACATTTATCGACAGTCCTCATAATATAGTTGACTTTAAAGATAGTACTATTCGAAAAGGTGCAACAAGTGCTCATGAGGGTGAAAAGAATCTGATTCCATTTAATATGAGTGACGGAGTTGTTCTTGTAGAAGGGAAAGGAAATTCAGAGTGGAATAAATCTGTTTGTCACGGAGCGGGTAGAAAAGGAAGTAGAGCAGAAGCAAAAGAAAACATATCTGAAAAAGAAGCTCGTGATTCAATGGAGGGAATTTATGCTAGTGAAATCCCGCTTGATGAATCAAAACAAGCGTACAAAGATTCTGAGCTAATTTTGGAACGCATTCAGCCTACAGTAAACGTTCTAGATGAAATAAGACCTATTATTAACTTCAAAGCCCCCTAATAAGTCGTGATGTCTTTATTATTTTAATAGTAAAATAACCATATATATGTAGTAAAAATACCTAATTTAAATAGTAATCAGTATTATTAAAATATATTAATACATATTTATATATATAAAACAAAACATTTATTTGTAGATACGTGAATTTTTAACTATGACAGAAGGTAATATCGAAAAAGACAGGATGAAAGATATCTCACACACAAATCCATATGATAGTGAATTTAAATACCGCCTCTTCGCTCGTGGGTACGAGAAGGATTTTTGAATCAATATATTAACAAAATTAAAAAACTATTATATAATTGGAAATCCAACAATTAAACGGAATGAGAAAAATTCTTCAGGGGGAAAAAGAAACGTATTGGATAGAACACTTTAAATCTACAGAAGTGTTTGAAGAATTATTTGAACAATCAGACCAAGATAATATATCAAAAGAAAAAATACCTGTAGACAAAGTTGTTGAACGAGATGATGAAATCGTTGTGAAATTTAAAAAAGAATATCAAGACGGGTTTTTCACGTCGGTTCATGCTCAATTAGACAAAGAAGCAGAAGAAATCATAAAAGCTGAATTGAATAATGGCGTGAAAAACGGTCCCATGTCTGGAGAGGGGGAAGGTATTAGATATACTCCAGATGAAGGATATATCAAAGATACATGGGTAATGTGATGTACGCCGTGACGAAAGTCGTGGGCTTCCTACCTCACACTGCGTAATAATTTGAACTACTTCAATCTTTAAAATTCACAAGATTTTGTAATGATTCCATTGTGAAGCCTGAATCAGAAGGATTCTCGATGGGTTTTTCAATAGATATAGAACATTCTGCGTTGGAACATTCATATACTTTCCAATCTCCGTTATAACCATTATTAATCAGTTCACTGTTACAAGCCATACAGTTTTGTTTTTCACTCTCTTTCTTCATGTCTAACTCCCTCATACCAATCAAACATATCTCGCCTAAGTTTAGATTTTTTACCATTATCATGGGTAAACACAATGCCTTCAACATATCCATTCTTTCTAGCACTATCAAACGTTTCGTTGTGAATTCGTGAATAAAATAAGGGCTGTAAACCATCCTTAAACCATGCACTAATAGAATCGAAATCATTCGGATACTCTCCCCAAGATTCATAATATAGATTGTCATACGCATAAGAAAATGGAACCCAAATATGATTCCGTAAGCTATACGGATTTCCTTTAACTTTTGGGCCTACAAGTTCTCCGTAGTGTAACTCATCAGATTTTAAATTAGATACCCATCCTCTTTGACATGCCTCTAAAATACCTTTCACGATATATGATTCATAGGCATCAATAAACGGTCTAATGGCCTTCCCCTCTCTAGTATATATCGATTCAACATCTCTTGATTCAGAAAATTTGACGGCGATATTCATTCCATCAAGTTTTTCAATGGCTCTGACGGACTCCGAATTAAATACCCAATCATAATCTTCATTAATCTCGTCTTTTACTAAATACTCTCCAAATTCATTATGATAACGGGTAAATGGAGATTCTAATTTGGGGAATCTTTCAAATTCACTCATTAAACTTTAAAAGAACTAGCATATATTAAAAATACCGATTTTTCAAATCAATATATTTAATAAGGGACATTACTAATTGCACATATGAGTAAACGAGTTAGTCAGCCAGAAATTGAAAAACCAATTAAAAATATAATTGCTATGATTTTAATCATATCTTTTATTTTAATTTGTATTTTATCGGCATCATACTTAGTCAATTCTGACAATCCTGTAATATTGGAAGAAAAGACAGATTTAGACGATTACCATAGCCCAAATTCAGTATATCACATTGATGATTTCAATTCGGATGAACAAGAGTTTATTAAATCAATAGCTGAGGGAGATTCTATTGATAAAAGTAAATTTGATACCTCTGATAATAGTCCTGCAGCCCAACATATGATTGAACAGAAAGCTAATGATGTGGGAATTGAAAACGTAGATAGTGAAACGGATATGGTTATTATTGAATCTCATTATACCAATCAATCAGAAAAACTTCTGGCTTATATTGCTTTAGCATTCTCCATCGTTTTCTCATTTTATTTTGTTGCATCATATATAATAGTACAAAGAAAGAAATCACATAAAATTTTATTTTTGAGTTATGTCTTATTCATATTGTATATCACTTATGCAAATTGGGGTGCCATATAAATGACCGAAATACAGACGGAAGAAGAAATTAAATCACATGACCTAGATGATTTAGAATTTGAATTCGCTTCTGAAGCGATAAACCATGCTATCACAGCTGAAGAATTACTATCTGCTTCGGATTCTGGAAAGAAATCTATAGAAAATGGAATTCATAAATTCCCTATTATTGGTTCAGAAAGAAGAGAAGATTATCTTTATTTCACATTATTAGTCTCACCAGATGAGACAGAAGAAGTTCGTATAAAATGGCCAGATAGCTTAAATGATTCTGATGAACCGTTAATTAGGCTATTAAATTGGTATGGCGAAGATATTCAAACCTATATAAATCTTAAAGAATTATATGTGATTAAAACAGACTATTCTGGACTATATTTGATAAGGCCTCCTGAAGAAGGGGGCGTAATGGGAAATCTATACCAATACATTCCTTCATTATTTGAATTGTATTATGATTCTTCATCATCTAGTTATTCAGCCCTCAAAATTGCATTACGTTTTCCAATTCCTATCATCTCATCTATTCTAACTTTAGGTTTGGGAACAATCCTGTTGTTGATAGGTAATAATAGTACAGTAGCAGGACAATTTGTCTTCTATCTCGTAGGGATGTCACTCTTAGTATTTTCATATGGTTTTTCGAGAATGGCCATAGATAAGTATAATTGGTCATCGGCTAAATTTTAGTATTCCCACTCTTTGGGAACCATTCTTATAATCTATAGGCGGTGCAGGGAGAGAACCCCGACCCTTGAGGTCGGGGGTGAATCCCGTCGAAGGATTTATTAAACCACGAGACTTAGAAATGGTTAACGACCAGAACACTACCCCTCAAAGTATGGTGTTGAAGACCTCAACACCTTTGCTGGTCGTTTGGCTAATGGAAATGTGGCTCCTCTCAAAACCCGCCACGGCGGTGAGACGGGAGTTATCGGGGGCTGGTGGAGGCCCCGACCCTCACGGACGCGCCGAGCGTTCGGGTGTTAATTCCAGCCGACCGCGAGAGCGGGAGGTCGGGGGGAATTAAATTCGCCTGCGGCGGCGGTGCGGGCCTAAACGGCGAAGCCTCGGGGCTTGACCCCGAGGTACTTCACACCTTTACTACGCGTAGTATTATGTGTGAAGGACAATGAATAAAAATAACACTATTCAGAGTCAGATTAGAAGCTTTGAAACGTAATTAGAGATACATGATTCCAGCGTATGGTTCATACTCTCATTACGATTATTAATTGGAGGTATGATACTATTCGCAGGAATAGATAAGTTTATTGGAGAACCATTCGATGCTAGTGGATATTTAGTGAACTACTCCGCCCTACGGCGCTCGGGGCTATTCGCCCCTCGCTTCGTTGAGGGCGGAGCTTCCTGCTTCTACGTCAGAACTTGCAAGACACGGCATCCCACAGCGGTTCCAGACTCCACGGGCGATTTCCCTTGACGGGCGGTTCGGAGTGAACCACTCCTACCGATTTGATGCTCGGCCATTGTCAGCGTTGCACGCTTTTTGTCGCGTTTGAACAACGCTGGACGCGTGGAGCGGGCATCTTACTACCACCTACGATTTCAAGGGTAGTAAACCTGTTGGTTGAGGTTGGTTGAATTGACTAGCGGGCGCTGTATCCCCTCCCTGCTTGCTCACTCCACGTTGTTCCGTTCGCTCGCGGAGGAAGGGGGCTTAGCGCCCTCTCTTTCAGCTAAAATATCTCCTAGGATAAGAACCTTTTATCTATTTATTTCGCACATGCTTAGAAAATGATTTTCTACTATGGCCTTGTTTACGCATTTTCTGAGAAAATTGTTCATATTCTTTTCTCGCTCTACCCAATTCCTTAGGCTTTAAACTACCATCATAAGCAATTAATTCACCCATATCGACGGAATCAATTGCAGCGTCATAAACCGTGAATATGTTTTCAGGTCCCCATAATTCACTTGCAGCAACAAGGATATTCTTCTCAAATTCTATTTTCGTTATAGCTTTCGAGACTTCTTTTGGGTCCCATCTAATTCCATCATCTATTGGGGATACATCTGTAACTTCAACATCAGACATTTCCCAATCTTCACTGACATTAATCATTACGCGAACTTCATTGAATCCAATACAGGGAAAAAATAATCGGTTAAAAGAACACTCTTCGCAATATGTACCGAGTTGAATTATAGGTCTATCGCGCCTTATTTGACTTGTTTTTGGGTGATTTTCATTTAAGACATTATCGGCCAAATATTGTGCAACTCGAGGCTCTTTATATTTTGGAACGCCTTTAGAGCAATAATCACAGATGAAATGATTGTCACTCTCATCCATATTTGGACTAAATAGGTTACCCTCAAGTCTTTCTTCTACATCTTGAACTGTCAAATGAAACCCAACGGAAGTCTCTGGCTCGATATTTCTACTCATTTATAGACTCTCCCCCTCTAGCTAATTGACAGGGCGTAATTCTAACCATGATTCTAGCCATGATAGAAGACAATATGAATAGTTCGGTTGTGTCCACAATATTAGAACCGAATCAAAATGTTTATTAGAGTCCACGGGTTACTTTTTTGAAATGACTCGTCTTACGCCTCATGCAAAGTCGATAATAAAAGAGTTATCAGAACTCCTATCAAAAGCATGGGATGAAAGTCAGAAAACAGACGATAGTGATTATTGGGAGAGAGAAAAAAGTTGTATCTTAAGCTTATATGATTTTAATTGGAAATCATCAACGGGTTCTCGTATTGTTTGTGGACTCTCACATACAATAGATGGGAAATTCACAACAGATACAAGAGTACCTGTAACTGTGAAATTTGAACCTTGGGTGAAGCCAGATAGCAGATATGGAAACATCTATGAAATTACTGTATGGGAAGAAGCCGTAGAAAGAGATGATACTGATTTATTTGCAAACATTATTGACTATGATGAAGATTGTAAGTGGCTGGCAATGGAGGAATGTATTCCTATTTACCGACAACCACCCCCAAAACAAGATTGTAGGGATTTTTTGCATACGCAAAAAGGAGAATCTATTGAATATTTCAAACAAAATTTCTCAGAGCGCGGTTGGTACGAACATGATTTGCGTCATGGGAATATTGGTATGGATATCAAAACGGGAGATATTGTACTACTGGACTATGGTTCATATACGGAATATAAGGGAGAAAAAGATTGATTAATACATAGCCGTTTCTTGAAGGTCACCATGTTTTTCTAGAATTGACTCTTCAATTGCGGACTTTATTGTTTCTGTATCTACTTTTCTAAATAAGCCCGTAGATTCTTCAAAATTTATTTCTTCAATTTTTGTTGTTTCACTATTCACATCATAAACATTTACGACTTCTGGAACAGGAACTGTTGGACCTAAACGGTTTAAGTATTCTTCTGCATCTAAAATTGTATAACTTGCTTCTGAAACCATACTTTGTAATTCAATCGTGTACGTTAAAAATGTATGGTTAGATTCAATTAATAATCACAAACACAGTATATTTCGTCTGTTTTTAATATCCTCTCTTTGAATCTAGGGCGTGACTATTCGTTCTCAATACTTGCGATTATTTCCATATACAAAGCCATAGGCGAAAAAGTAATATGACTTAAAGTTATACATAAACTATGGATGATAAAATTAGTAGAAGAAAAATGATATTGAGTTCTGGAGCAATAGGAGCCGTTTCTTTAGCTGGATGCCTTGGAGATTCAGAACCTTTACTCATAGAACTTGTAAATTGGGATTCTGATAGTTATGAACTGACGGTAACTGTTGATGATTTAGACTTTGAGGAAACATATGAGATTGCTGCTGGAGAGTCAGAGTATATCGAAGATATTGAAGCAGAAGATTATTTCTTTGATTTTGAATTGGAAAATAGAGATGAAGAATTAACTAATTTCCACTACATTCCTTTAGAAGATTGTGAAGAGCATACATTGACTGTCGGCCTTGAAAGTGAAGAAATTACAGCCAATACAGGGTGCCTATAGAATAACACATAACGATAATTTATTAGCCTATTAGATATTTTGTTCTGATATGAGCTTAGCAAACGATTTAATTTCACAGATACGAAAGTTAGGTATAGTACCGAAAGATTCTGTTCGATTAGGCCATAAATCTAACCCAGCTATTGGACCACAACCTCATGTTATAGTTGAATTTGAGGCATTACAGAATAAAGACGTTTCAAAGAGAGAAAGACAAGATTTATTTGAGCATTATGAGCAAGATGACGCTATCCAAAAAATTAAAGAATTGCAAGATGAGAGAGATGCCATGTATCAAGAACAATTTGAATTAAGGCAAGCAAAAATCTCAGCCATTGAATCTTTAGTAAGTCGAAATCGATACGCTAAAGCAAAAGGATTCGACGTATTTGAATCTTCAAGGCCGAACCATACAGAAATATATGCGATTGAACTTAGAGAACCTAATACATAATTTTAAATACATATAATTAATTTCTTTGATTATTGATAAAGCCCAAAATATATAACCAAGTATAGATTTCTATATATTATGTCTGAAAATTTGCCTCATAAATATCTAAGAAACATTGAGAAAGAAATTAATAAAACGGGTAGTGTATCAAAGAATCAGAAAACGAGAGGATGGTACGACATTACTAAAGAAATGGGCGGTCAACGCGTTATACGTGTGTATCTAACGGTTATTCCAACAGACTACCATGGAACAACGAATTCTCGAGGGGAGTTATATCCAGAGGATGGAAATTGGTATGGTAGGGAAGTCGTTGAACGTTTAGTAAGTCGGACAGTTGGAAACGATGCAGATTGGCTTACGCGAACAAGAGAAGCCCGCCTTAAAAATACCGTATCTAAGAAAGGTAAAAAGGTTAGTGAATATGAAGAAGATGTAAAATCTGCATGGAGAGATGTTCTTTCTGGAAATCATTATGGTTCAAGGAATATACTTAATACGACAGACTGGATAACAATAAGTAATACCAAAGGTCAAAATTGGATGGTAGAGTTTAAAGGAATACGTGAGCTAGACGATTAATTTTAATAAACAAAAACAATAAATACAATTAGGATATATTATTTCATATGAATTCATCTTATTGCGTTCATAGTGACGCACATAAAAGGGAATATAAAATTGCTTCATATTTATTCTGCCGTTATTTAGAACAGAACGGTTTGTATGATTATAGTTTAACGATTGATGGGTACAATTACGAGGAAAAATCAGGTTTGGTAAGAGAATGCCGTTCATTTGAGAAAGTTTTTAATCGTTGTGGTGCAGCAGAAGTACTCAATATATCTAGACCTAGTGAAACAAATCTTGTTGATTTCTTAGTAGATAATGATATTATATGGCTTTCAGGTAAAGATGTTGCACTTTCCACAGGTTATTGGAGAATAGAGTTAACAAAGTTGCTCGGTTACTTGAATATTTTTGATGAAGGGTATAATAGTGTCCCTCGAAAATATATTCCTTCATACAATGGTGCAATCGAAACATATATTTTATATACTCATTCTGAATGTGATAAAAAAGATGTTAAACAATGCTTGAGTTATTTTACGGAAGATAAAGCTGAATCTCTAATTTCTGAAGTCGATTCTATATTTAATGCGTTTCGAGAACATAATGAAAGCATATATTTAATTGAGAACAATTTAAAATATCAGGATAGATTTGAACAAGCCGTAAGAAATCTTAAAATAAGAGTTATGTGGTTACAGCAGAATAATTTGATAAGCAAATCCACCGCACTAGATGCTCTTGAACTCAACTCAAAAGAGTACGAAACGGAAATAGAGCTAAATAACGATAAAATCAAGAATTTTATAAAATAAAAAGACATTTAACACCTAGCTTTAATTTTAAACCATGAGTGAAGTAGATTATACCGATGTTAGTAAAGATATAGAAAGATTAGCTTATGATTCCCTAGAACTAATTGAGCCAATATGTATACATTGTTTTGAATCAGGAGAAGATGATGTATTAGGAATTCAAAATGGCGTTCAAACGAAGTATAATAAAGAAATTAACAAATTAGCAGGTAGACTGTCGCAAAAGTACTTTGGGAATGATATGACTTGTGAAATAGAAATTAGAGATAATCTTATTGAAATTTTTTATGAGAAACGAAACGAATTAATATATGATACAAATAGATTAGTTGAAGATGAACTATCTTGCTGGTATTGTTTTGAGAACAAAAAACGGAGTAGAGATTCTTCTGAATTGCCTATTAGAGTGGGTGATGACCACGGCGTTTCAAATAATTTGTTTGGTAAGTCTCAAAATGATTGGCGATAGAAATTTCTTATATATAAATTTATATGGATTCAGTTATAAAATATTTGTATGGAAGATAGTGACGGCGAACAATCCGAAGAAGATTCCAAAATAAGTAGATTACAAGACAAGATAGAAGCTCTTGAATCAGAAAAATCACAACTAATTGAATTACTTTCAATAAAAAAAGGAGAACTAGAAGATTATAAGAGAAGAGAATCAATGCGCGAAAAACAAGCAGAAAAAGATTTTGTTAGTGATGTAGTAAAAGATATCCATCCGATTAGAGATGTACTTGTTAGATTGGTAGATGAATCCAACGAAAAAGAGCAAAAATCGGATATGATTAATGTAATAGAATCATGCGTATCAAATATAGATATCATGCTTGAATCTAATAACGTAAACATCATAAAACCTAAAACAGGAGATGATTTAGACCCTTATAAACATGAAGTTATATTTCGTGAAGAATCAGATTCTGTTGAGGCGGGGAAAATTTGCCGTTTGCATTCTGTTGGATATGAATTTGATGATAAGGTAATTAAATCTGCACAGGTAATAGTATCTGATGATTCTAATTCCTAATAAGAAAATCTGATACAATGCAAAAATAACATCTCAGATGGATGTATTTGTTCCTAAAAGCTACATCCTAAGTCTCTTCTTCTAAAATACTATCCTCACGGTTTCAATATAATTATTCGATTAACCTCTTACTACTGCCAAATGAAATCGGTAAATTTAAGTAGATAAACGGAATACGATTGGTTGCGATGTCTGAAAACATCACGGTTACGGGAGACGGAGAGGTTGTATCGGCTGTCACAGACGACGGTGAAGATTGCACTGTTGTTAATCCATCCGCAACATTCCTTGATTACCTCATGGAAGAACTGGGTGAAGATAGTGGCGAAGTACGTGTAGTTGCTCAATCGGATGCACTGAAGTCACTTCGACGTGATTTCGTCATTGCCTCGAATGCAGCTAATCGTGTTGAAGAAGATGCCCTTGAGCTTCGTCAAACGGAGAAATTTGTATCAGGCGGCGTAGTTGTTGCAGGAGATATGATGGCAGGAATCATTGAACTTGATGATTCAACGATTGTCACAGAAGCTCAAGATACAGATGGCGGTGTAGATGAAGCCGTTGAGTCAATGTGGGAAGAGTCAGAAGAGTTTAGTCTTCGCACGCCTTCGATTACGAGAGTTTACGATTCGTTGTCCGATGAACTAGGCGAAGAAGTCTCTGCTGACTTCCAAGCTGTTGTCGAAGCAACTGGAGAGGATACTAGTGAATCCTTTGATGAAGTTGCTGCAGCACTTCTTGTTGGTGCTAAGCACGAACAATTGCTGTACGACATTAGCAAATGGGGAGAAGACACGGGAATGGCCAGTAAAGCCACGTTCTCCCGAACAAAGTCATTGTTGGAAGAGAACGGGCTCGTTGAAACAGAGAAAGTCCCTATCGACGTTGGAAGACCCCGACTTCGACTGAAACTTGCAGGTGATGCAGAAGATAGTGACGTTGAAGAGATTGTAGAGCTTATTCAGGCTGAACCTGCTATTGCAGCCTAAAATAAGAATCCTTGGTGAGAATATCACCACTATTTCCCCGCATAGGAAATAGAATTCTTATATTCATAATAAATTGAATCACGCTAAGGTCAATCCTTGGGGAATTTTTCTCAACGACCAATAGATGATTTAATCTCTTATATAGTTAGTTTTGATTGCAAATCATTCATAAAATAGTCAAACGAATAGTTGCGTCGTATGAACCCGTTCTCAGTATTTTATGAGAGTACCATTCAGTTTGAATTCAGGATTGCCCTGATAAACAAGCAGTTCCGTGATTTCTCCTTCGAAGGCAAGCGTGATTAAATCATCTCCAAGCGTTAACTCTGCTGATTTATCTGAGATAATCACATCTGAACCTATATCCGTATTCTCTTCAACCTCTAGGGTTTCATCAACGGAAACTTCGATAGTTGTGATGTTATCCTTGTTTCCGATAATTGTTAGCTCGTTCTGTTCGTCTTTATTGTACGCCAAGTCCGATGGCGTGTAATCATTTAGTGGGCGTTCGCGTGCCATTGCATATAGACGAGTGAATAGATAGGATATAAGCTTTCTTCTTTAAGCATTTCGTTGCCTATATGAGTTCAAAAAGTATGATATATAAATCTGAAGCTTATAATTCAACAGCAAATGTCCAATCATCAAGAGTTGACGAGTCAACTAATCTTTTTTCTGAACTACCATTGAATTTATCTTCGAGAATAACCAGATATTGCGAATCATCGTAGCTAACGTCTTTTTCAACAATAATATAAGATTCTAAATCTGGTGATATAATCCTGTTCGCAACTGATTTTGATGTTTCTATATAAACTGTATAATCAGCTTCAAATACTTTTACATGCTCTGTCCGATTTGGGTCCAATTCATTAATTGTCTCTGAATCAAAATCATTAACTATTGCAGAAAACAAATGTAAATTATCTAAACGACGAGTGGGATAATTCTCTGTACCAACAAGCGTCAAAAAACCAAATTTCCATAACCATATGCCATTCTCGCCAAGAAAATCAAGGTTATATACGTCAACTGCTACTTTACGCTCATCTACTTTCATGAATCTAATATGAGTTTGCTAATACTTAAAATTTTATAGTATACCAAAGATTAAGAAAATTATTCGATTCTTGAGGGCATTTTTCATTGTCGAGCGAAACATATATTTTCATACAACTGTTACTATATTTCATGTCTTATGAATTTTAATGTATTTAATTTACAAAAAGAATACCGCTACTTAGGCTTCCTGATGGGTTTGCCATTAATTGATGGTGTATTTTTAAGCATCGTTTTAACAGGGGGACTAAATTCTATCTATGATGCTTTAGTTATGGGAATGTTTGTCATTGGCGGTGGAGCTACTATTGGTGTAATTGTAACAGAGTTTGATGGAGAACTTCTTACAACGCTAAAAAGATGCTTAATTGTAGGTTTAATTATAAGTTTAATTGCTGTATTGCAAGCAGCATTTGCTCCCGTTATTGAACCATTTATAAATACGTCTAGATTTAAAATTGGGGCTATAATAGCGTTAATTGCTTTAGCTATTAAAATATTACCAATTGATAAATTTCATTCTTTTATTATTAATCCCAGCATTATAATTGTGATAACGATGGTTCTTAGCATTCGACCTACTACAGATATTATACTGATGAGTCCTGGCATTAAAACGGCATATTATGCATTTTTAGCTAGCTTAGTTGCAATTACAATATCTATATGTGCTGTATTATTGAGACCGTATCTCATTGAAAAAGTAAATGTGGCATCGTTACAGATTGGTACTTCAATTGGTCTAATTGCTATAGCAATTAGTCTAGTTGAGACAATTCCAAGCGTCGTATCTAACATCTTATTCATTTCAGCAATAATAAATGTTCTTGTTCTTACGCGACTTGACAAGTATAGAAGTTCAGAACTCAAAAATATAAAAAATATCAAAACGTAATGCTTCCACAATCTATTAGTAATTTAAGTTACATATATTATATATGAAAATCACGTCAGCACTAATATTATCCATAAAATATCATATATTGGCATTAATACCTACAATCCTTGGTTTAGCTACTTTTTGTTTAAGTATGTGGTTTGGACTCGTGGAACCATTACTAGATATGCCTTCAGCTTATTTGGAGTTTGAATCTATAATTGAGGGAGATATAGTTGAGCACATGATAAAAACAATTAGTTTTCCTGTTATTATATTGGGTACAATTAGTGGATATATTATTCACAGAATTGGACGGACAGCCATTCTTATGAAGGTTCATGGGAAAGCTATAGTCTCAATGGAAGGAAAAAAGAAAAATCCAGAAAAAGAATCGTCTAAGAAAAAAGAAAACAATTCTTAAAATTTAAATTTTATAATAAAGAACTATAAAATTTACATTATTGGTTATACCTTTGAGCGTTCTATATTAGTTTCGTATTGTCTAACAGTTTTTGTATTTAATACTTTTATAATGTAACGAACAGCTTCTTCTGTTTGTCTGAATCTTTTTGTTTGTTTTTGGCCTGCATAAACTGTTGCCTGTATCGTAACATCTTCTTTTTTTGGGTCATCCTTATCAAACTGTTCTCCACTAACACGGATACTTATTGCAGGATTTTTTCTATTATTTTTATATATAATATTATATCTCGTACCTAGCTTATTCTTTGACAATTCTGTCTCAAAATTCCATCCGTGGAATATACTTAGTTCTTTTTCTAAATTTTTAACTAAATCATCATGCATATCTTTTAGAATTTTATATTGTTCATCAGTAGCCAGATTAAAAAATGGAAATTTCTTATTATTATCCATACATTATATTGGATTCCTATGGTTAAATTCATTGTGGAGTAAATATTAATTAATAATTTAAAATACAATTTATATATAAAATGTGAACCGCCTCGGGGTCAAGCCCCGAGGCACTCGGCCTGCCCCGCCTGTAGATATTCGTTTAACCGATGAGTATCATGAGTATGTAATTCCATTTGAAAAAGAAGTTGCATTCTCTGCATTTTGTGGATTAAGTGATGGATTACGTCATTTAAATAGATTTGCAACTGTGGAAACAGATGATGAGCTAAGTAGTTCACTGGTTTACACATATAGGCGATTTTGTAACGTTTTTAACGCTGCCTTTGATACAAATGATATTCGTGATTACAATTTTCCTACGCAAGGAAAAATTCAGAGTGAATTAAATTGGTATAAAAAAGGCGGGATTCCACCCCGAACTATTACCGTTGAAAAAACAGAAGAAAATATTCGATTACGGTATGAAAATGGATTTCATGCAACAAGTGAAGAAGTGTATATTGATGCCTATGAAGTTGATGAAAAAATCAATGACGAAGTTTATGCATGTGGTCAAGGAATCACGAATATTCATTCTCCTTATATGCCAAGTTTTTTTGAAAAGTGGAGATATCGACCAAGTAGAGTTTCCTTATCGATAGCACAAGAAGATGATGGAATTCGTTTAGGTATTGAACAGGATAAGCCGAAATCACCCCTATGGTATGGATTATATTATTATCTATCACCTATTAATAGACCATATGCTAAAGTTACATTATCTATGGAAAATCAAACGAAAACAGTTAGATTTGTAAAGGGTTATTCAGAATAATTCATTGCGGAAGAATTTATATTTCTTTTACTGAATAATATTATTTATTTTATTCTCTAGCTTATTTGCCATTATTATTTTACCAGTTGGTACAGTATTCTTACCAATTACAGATTCTTCTGATTCTGCAATGGATTTAGAATTCTGTATAAATACTTTTAATGTATTTAATTCTTCAACTGTCAATGATTCCGTTGAATTAGATTTTGAATATCTCATTTCATTAAGGGGAGATAGTGGAGGTATATGTTCCTCATTAATATCTCCATATTTATTGACAACGTATTTTACGTATATTTCACTAACATCATAAGTTACTTCGTTAGCTATTTGTGCATATGATAAATCATCTCGATTCACTAGAAGAGCTATAATTTGTCGTTCTTTTTCATCAAGCTCTGACCAAGAAATACTCGAGTTAGAAGTTTCTGAAATATCATTATTCTCAAATTTATATTTTTCATTATCTTCTAATCCAAGCTCTTTTCTTCGAGCCGCAATTACATCACTATGGGAGTTCTTTACTGCAGAAGGATAACTAACAGAACAGCCAACAATATCTACTACTTGCTTGTTTTTATAGTTTGGATTTTGTGCAAAGCATTCTATAATAGCTTTTTTAGTGTTTGTAAGATTTAAATCTTCTAATAGCTGGGATTTTTCAGCTGATTTAATAAGCTTATTTTTACTATCTAATTTATTATCCTGGGATTTCTCTTCATGTTCTTTTCTTTCACTAATATCATCAATTAAATGACTGTATTTTTCGATGACTTGAGTTGGATAACTAGATTTCACATTAGCTTTTTCCGCCAGCTCTGTTGGAGTCAATGATTGGTTCTTTGCGTACTCAGATAAAACGCGTTTTTGCGCGTCTGTTAAATCTTCAAAGCTTATTCCCTCCGTGGAATTTACTGAAAACAATCGTTTTATTTTATTCACAATGTGTGTATATGACCGTGGTTCGAGTCCTTCACATCTTAAAGAAGAATTAATTCTGTCTACTAACTCTTGATAAGTATCAACATGCGTAGATTTAACGACGGTTTTAACTATGTGTTTTTCAATTACACTAAGACCGTTTGGAAGGTCTGATATTGTTAAATTCACATGTCCTTGCGTGCCTTTACCTCTAATAGTATCTACTATAAGACCATCTCCTGATGCAACTTTAATTTCATCTTCAGGCATGAATCCATTCCGACATGAATGATTATTATCTTCATTTAATGCAATGTGGGCTCTAACAATCAACTCATGACTGTATGAATAATCACAATATGGACATTCGTATTCCGTGGGTTCATCTGTCTTACAAGGCGATTCTAAGTTAGCACTTTTAGACATATTCGGCTCCAATAACACATGGACTATTAAATCTTACTATATGAATTCGACAATAATATACTTAGAAACTTTATATCAAAAATAAATATTAGTAAAAATATATTAGCTTCAAATGGCTTTCCTACTATCAGGGTCTTTTAAATCTGCTTCAGATAAGAAATTAAATTTTAAATTTTCTTTAATTTCTTTAGCATCTTTTACAGATTCTGTTTCTGTATCATTACCAGAGTTTGAAAACTGAGATAACATTTCAGAGACGGTAATATTTCCGTTATCCCATTTAATATCTTTATCGTTTCCAGAATTAGTACTTTTAATCGAACTAGGGATTTCTGTATTTATAACAGCATTTTCTTCATGTGATTTACTATTCGTTTTATGTCCCGAAAGACCACGTGCAGAATACGCCCATTTTGAACACTCGCTACAATCATAAATAGGGTGTGGTGATGCCTTCATTTTAGATTTCAACGTCTCTTTTAGTTTATCCATATCATATTCTAGAGACTCAATATATTCTTTACTATATATGTCTAGTTCAGGTAAATTTAGTCGAAAAGTTTCAAACCTACCTCGATTCACGCCTGTTTCTTCGATAATCTCTGAAAGTCCAGCGTTAGGATTGTTCAATTTATAAAGCAAAAACTTCTTTTGCGATTCAGATTTAGGAATAGGTGGCGCACAGGTTTTTTCCGTTACTAGGTGGTACAGATATGATGGTGAAAGTTCTTCGATAGGGAAAGATAAATGCTTCTGGAAATTGTTTCGCTTGAAAGAGAGTACTTTCTTTACGTCATCTAATGTGATATTTCCTTCCCTACGTCGAATAGCCGCTCTAGTAGCATTAATTAGGATTTTTTCTTCTTTATTTGTCGTAATTTCTTTTGAATCTAATGAGTGGTCATAATTTGGATTAATAGCTCGCATTCTGAGCCGCTCTCTCTCCAACATGATTTGTTCTAAATCATCATCTGAACAAGTAGATAACGCATCAGTATAATTAACAAATGCTTCTTTGACAATTTTTCTGATAGTCGGACGATTGTTATTATTTTTCAACGGAATATGTGGGAAAGATAAAAAAGCCGTAACTAACGTCGAAGCATCAGCATTCTTCTGCACGCAAATATTAGAATCACTCTCTAGGGGTTCGCAGTGGGATGGGTCAATTACAATATATGGAATAAATCCTTGTGAATCGGGTTTTCCTCTATGTTGAGGTTTCTTGCTATTTGCAACCATACCAATCAAAGCACGTTTTTTGTTTGCTGAAAGACGTTCGTTTGGGTTATCCGTTAAAGTTTCAATGTACTTCATTTAATCACTACCATTTAGCTTTGAAAATGATTAGTAATGTGTATACTAAAAGTTTATGATTCTACTATACAATCGTTCTGTTGAATAATTTCCGTATATTTATATATTGGGAAATTATATATCGAGTATGTCGTTCAAAAGAAAGCACGCGTGTGAACTACCCCACCCTACTCGTTCGTCCTAACGGACTCACTCGTTGAGGGTGGGGCTTCCAGCGAAGTTTCCTTCAGAGTCCGACTTTTCTTCCAAGTCGGAGAGACTTATTCGCTGTGGGGCGTCCACAGCCCGCTCTACACCCTCCTCAGAACGGAACCGTTCTGAATTGAGCTTACCTGAATGGTTCAAACCTCTCTCACTGTCTGTTGAGAGATATTGGAGTGTATTGGTTAGCGTCCGAACCATTCTATTTAGATATATTTTAGCTTGCTTTATTAGTCTTTTGGTTATTTGTTTGATTTAACGGTTTGTCGGGCGTATCCCCTCCCTACTGCGCTACTCGCTCTCGTTGGTCGCTGCGTTGCTCCTTGAGGAAGGGGTCTTGCCCTCGATTTTTAGATAAATGGCAACATGATAAAAAGAGCCATGTAACCGTGGAAATTGTGCCTAATTTTGAATCTGAAGAAGAAGCTATTAATGGTACAGAATACTGGAGGGTTGAAATATGGAGTCATTCTCATTGTAATACTCTTTTCCCGCTAAGCAAAAATAAAGATATATTGAAAAAAAGAGCTATAGAGTGGATGCGTAATAATCCTGAGGGGTGGGAACCAAAACAATTTTAAAGTAATGTTATTATCAACCATGGTAACTCTTACATTGGCAATACATGGCTTGAGAACGGTGTTCAAGCAAATTATATATGTGCGAGACACTTATTACAAAATACAATGGCAAAAACAGATATATTCGTTGTACCAAGACGGTCATTTACTGTACAGAAAATTATTGAAAAGAAAAATAAACAGACGCCTGACGGTGTACCGTTGTATCGTCGGATGAAGAGACGCCTTTGAATATCTGAAAAATTAATATTTAGTCGGTTTCTACGAAAGATAAAACATATTTTTCGGGCCCCAAATTTTCTAATATATAAATATATGAATCATCAAAACGTGATTTAAATCTAATATCATCTAAATACTCTATGAGGCGCATTTACTAATTAAGTAATTTGGGTTCGTGCGCTTTAATTTAATATATTCATTATTTTTTATATTTTTACCTATTTTAAACCAATTATCCGTTACATATATTTCTAATGCAGTATAATCTCCAGATTCATATATTTTAACAGTTTGGTTTCGTGGAAGATTCTCAATTGTAATACTCTCTAATCTATTTGGCATTATATGATACTAAAGATGTTAAGAATATTAAGTATACCGCGAATAAATAATTTATCTTTTGAATAGTTCCAAATCAGATAGAGAATCTTTAAATATATCTTGTTGTAAGGATTCTCGAACTGTTTTTCCTTGTCTGAACTCTTCTGTTACTATACCTATTCCTATACCTAAAGTTAGAATAACGGACACAAGCGTTATAATAGAGAACATTGTTGCAATGAAAACGTGATTTACAAATATTCCACCAAGCATAAAACCTGAAGAAATTGCTGTTATTACGCCAAAGTATGTTAACAATTGCGTTGCTCTCTTTTTTCGTTTTTCATATGTGTTACCTATCATATATTTTATGAAATGTTCTATATTAACTTAAATGTTCTGCTATATTATCATAAAATAATTTAAATTTAATTTACACAATATACGGAAGGTGGTCCACAGTAAATATAATATGTTAATTCCATCGAGTTTAATAATACGAATGTATTTCTTTTATATTAAACGAAAGGGAGTAGAGCATATGTTTTTCGGCCAATAGAATCAAAGGACAATTGTCCCGCTGTTCTATTTTACGACCGACCAGCGCCGATTCAATTAAATCGGATACGCTGGTTACTGGATAATTGTGACTATAGAATATAAACCTAACGATGTATTGTTACGAAATGTTTATTTATGTATAAGATAATTATATTATGAAATGAGTGAGAATGGCCCTTCTTTATCTAGTACTTTTTTAGATATGTTAATTGCCACTTCTTTATATTTCGTTACATTGCTAATTCTAGCTCCAATTTTAGGATTGTTTAATATTATAGAATTAAGCGTTAACCCAATTTTAGGATTTACAGTCTTATTAGTGACTTCTTTAATATTCGCAGAATCTGTTCTAATACAGAATAATAAAATGCTTAGAATAAATATGTATGTTTCATTAACTATTGTTGGATTTTTATACTTTGGAATTGGTATTGTAGGTTGGTTTTATCCTATTCTATTTCCATCAAGTTCTTATTTACTACTTTCGTATGTTGGTATTGGATATGTATGTGCATCCTCAATCTCTGGCATACTAATTTCATTAGATAGATAGGTTATAATTGTAGGTTGGTTATTTTTTATAGTGATATTCGCTATCAAATTCTTTTGCAATAAAACTAATAAATTCTAAATAGCTATTCAAATCTGCTGTTTTTCTACCTATCTTTGGAGCCCTCCCTGTACTATCTGGTACAGACTGTATTCCTATATCAATACTCGATGAGGGCGGAACGTTTGTGTTTTTAAATGCTTCTTCATCTAATTGTTTGATTCTTTCAAGTATGACATCTTCATTTGCGGATTCAGGTATTTCTGGAAGCATAAAAGTTCCACTGGTAGCTTTGTATCCTGGCTCAGAAAATTGACTACCATATTCATATTTTAATATAAATGAAGATTGATAGCTATCTTTGTAATAATATGCAACATAACATTCCTTATCACTAATTACATCAATTATTTCAATTGATATACCTGGAGTATCATGTAGCTTTGATTTAATTTCATTAGCTACAACTTCAATGCTTTTACGTGGCATATAATGACCTACACAACGTTACGCTATAAACATTTCTAATTTTCACTCCACAAAAATAAAAAATTATACTTTATTAATAATTCCTATGAATTTTACTGCTTTAGTGCAAAGGCTTACAATCGTGATGGAAAGAGAGTGCAGATATGAGCGTTATATACTTGACATACTCATTCTTGTAGATTACTATTCTCTGTTTTTGACCATCCAATCGAAAAGGTCTTCCATGTTTTCGATTTCGTAGATGGTGGTTCGTTCGATAAGCTTGCCCAACGGTTCGATTTCGTTCTCTGAGTACCCTGCGTCTCGCAAGATGATGTACGCGTCGTACAAGACATCTTCTTCTCTGCTACTCCAGTAGCAGTCTTCTCGAGTAACTTTCCCATTAGGCTTCTTTGCGTTCGATTCCAAGTACGGATTGTATCTGTTACTTTCGCTCATGTGTTACCACTCACGCTAGCTAATTCGAGCTAGCGTGAACGGTACTTATCAGGAATTACGCTCATGTTATAATCAACGTTATTCTTAAACATAAATATTACTATATAGCTATTAATGAATGTCAACGTACAGGTTAAATGCAATCAAAAGGTTTAACTCATTAAGATAGTTACATATAGATAGTCATGAATCCGTCAGACACACCGTACTATGTTGGACCCGTCGTAGAATTTGAAAGTATTGGTACTCTAGACGATGGGCGTCAGATATTCTATGTATATGGTCCAAAAAGTCATGAAGTAATTGCGGATACTGTAAGTTTAAATGAAACTAAGTTTGACGGTCATCACAACTTCACAGAGTTTGAAGACTTGTATATTGTTGAAGATAGTGGAGAATTAATTCTCACTAATGTTCAACCAGAGGGCTTTTCACCTGACCCAATTCCAACGACAGAAATCACAGTTGTCGTGGAGACGCATTGGGATTCTGAGTATGTTAACATCGAAGGGGAGTGGTATCATGGAACGGAAGCTGGAAATGTATATATGCATCATAGAAGAGAGAATATGGAAGTTATTGAGACTGCAGAACCTCCAGAGGGGCTTGAAGAATATACAGTAACCTTGTTCGACCCTGATGGTGGCGGCGGGACCTTTTGGGCAAAGTGTGATGATGTTTTCCAATCTGGAGATATGCCAGAAGAAGCAATCACGCAAGTCATTGATAGCATCTCCAAATAAAAGCGTATCAGACCCACAAAGCTTTAAAAACGAATACAGTAACAAGATTAAAGAAGTAAAAGATGAATCAGATACTATTGAGATGGAGAATATCACGACTTTATCTCCTATGGAAGTAGCTGAAATCTGCAAGACTGTCCATACAGTTGATTCACTACACTATGGCTCGTACGATGTGAGATATAATGGAACAGGAGGTTGGTCATTAGTTGAATATCATCCATAAATATTTCAAAACCTAACAATTAATTTCCGAATTCACGTATCATTATTTCATAAATATATTCCAGGTTAAAACGCTCTTTCGCAGATGCAGGAATAGTCGTATTTTGTGAGAAGGCCTTAGAAATACGTTGTGGTTCAGCTCCCTCTTTGTCAATTTTATTTGCGATAAGAATAACAGGAATGCCACGTGATTGAATAACGCTCAATAGCATCACGTTCACGTCTTGAAGCGGTTCTTTGGTTGAATCTAATACGTATATAACTCCATCAGCATCATACTGAAGCCATTTCATGGCTTTTGAAATACCGATAGTAGCTTCACAAACTCGCTCTCTCTTATATTCTTCATCTATCTCAAAATTATGGAGAGAGGAACCATCAACATTCGTTGAAATTCCAGGCATATCAACAAGGTTGAGTGTTAATGGTTCACCAGCATTTTCGATTTTAACATTTTCTTTTTTCTTTAAATTTCGTGTTTCATAGGGGACTGAATTCTCTTCTGATAATACTTCTCCCGTCCATTCTTTGCAAATTTGATTAGCTAGTGTGCTTTTCCCAGAATTCGGAGGACCATAAATTCCAATATTAAATTCTCTTGTATCATATTGTTCCTCTATCTCAACGTCTTCTCGTTCCTTGTCAGGAGCATGTTGTCCACACAATGGAATGGACATATCTAGCGAAGACGAACTTTTAAATAAAAATCGTGCGATTGAATCGTTTCTACAGATTTGAATTCCATCTCCGTCATCAATTGGCTCCAAGCAATGTGGAATATCCTCTATAGTATCTGTATTCATATCTCTATGAAGAGATTAATTGAAGTTAAATATTTCGATATCATACTTAAAATGGAATATTTAATATTAATAATAATTCTATTACGTGCAATTTAATCTCAAATCCTTGCTCTTCCGCGAAAAAACATCATTCACTCAATCTATCCTTCCAATCATTAACCATCTCATCTAATTCTTCTTCCGTATATTCTCCACGTTGCATTTCCATGGCAATCATCAAACCACTCGAAAAACCACTGAGATAATGGTTCAAGGGCGTGTTGTCATTCATTTCTGCGACTTGACGTGCTTCAATTGTCTTGAGATTTATTTCTGCCAAGTGATTAAATATTTGACTTGTATCATCAGGAGTACTCATATTCAGATGATTTGACTAAGTAAACTTAAATATTTCTATAAAATTTTCGAAGTAGAAATTAAAATAGTTAGTTTAATAACCTCTGAATATCTAATTTTAGATATGGGACGACCAATTACCACTCTTGATAACGTAGCAACCGCATATTCTCGTCATGATATAGAATTAAGTGATTATCTTCAAAATCTAGATGACGAAGAGTTAGAAACTCTATTAGATGATTTGGTGCATATCCAAAAAGAAGTTCTCAAGCAAAGATAATCAGATTCAAATTGTTCGTACATACTTTTTATAACGCCATCATTAATTTCCGTTATAATAGAACGGCAAATAGTATTCAAATAACAGCTAGCGAATTCCTGAGGTGAATCCGTTCTTTCTATCGCTGTGAAGTACCTCGGGGTCAAGCCCCGAGGCACTCGGCCTGTCTTTTCTGTAGAATTAATAGATTGATTAATCCAGAAATAAATCTAAGAGTAATACTCCATGTGCTGTCGAAGACGCTCAATAGCTATGTCTCTCTCGTCAAATTCTTCGGGGAATACTACGTATTCACCCTCTCCATCAACAATATATGATTTAAATGTCTCTGAAGATGCGGACAAATGGCCGCGAAGTTCTCGTACGTCATGTTCGTATGAAAGGTCATTATCTGCACCTCCGAGATGTTCTTGTGGGACAGGAGACCAATTCTCGGGAACATTCATTTCAGTATTATTTTCTACCATACAAAACGATTCGGTAAGCATGATTAAAAGTTTTTATATTTTGCTTCCA
>LFCJ01000167.1_pt1 | contig 36937 bp, 55 predicted proteins | sample 643141 | NCBI WGS metagenome assembly LFCJ01 (sample SAMN03766243, study PRJNA286221) | soda lake metagenome | biome: soda lake; feature: Kulunda steppe; material: water; isolation source: sample B1-Br-g2 brine of Lake Bitter-1 | place: Russia: Kulunda steppe | collected 2010-07
GAGGTGTGGAAGCAGGTTGGGGAGCCGTTGTATGGTGAGCGGCGGGGGTTCTTTTGGGAGTTGTTTACGGAGTTGGAACCGGGTCAGTAGTAACGTTGAGCATGGGTTGAGTGTGTTGTTGTTCGATGGGTCTTTACTTTTTGTGTGTATAGGTACTGATGAGTATGTCATCAGGGAGTGAAACAACGGTTGATGATGAGTATGAGATTCAGTACACGAACGCGGATTCGTTAGAGGCAGAGTATGCTGATATGAATCCGTTGTCATTGTATTCGTGGGAACGAATTTTTGTGTGTTTGGCAGTGAGTTTTGTGAGTATGAGTGTGATTGGGTTGGTGACAAGTATGAGTGTTGAGATGAGTGCGGGTGGTGGTATGGTGGTTGGAATGGTGTGTTTTGTGGCGTGGTTTTGGTGGGCTGGTGATGGGGTGTTTGCGTCTGAGTGAGTTGTTTGTGTGAGTGGTGTGAGTTGTGATTGATTTTCATTATTGCTAAACCGGTGTGGTATGAACATGGGGCTATGGAGGAAGAAGTTGCATTAATTCACTCGTGTGGTGTTGCGTTGGAAGAGGGTGAGTATGAGACATATCATACGTTTGAAGAGAAGGAGCGTTGGGAGGGTGTGAAGTTGTGTTATGAGGGGATGTGTCCAGTGTGTAGGAGGGAGTTAGACCCTGAGTATGATTTTGTTCCGTTGGATGGGGAGTGGGTGTGAGTTGTGTTGGTTGTGTGACGGTTTGAAGGGGTGAGGTTTTATTACTACTTGGTCGTGATTTGTTGGTATGAGTAATAATTATACTGGCGAGGGTACTGAGATGATTGGGTATGTTCCGATTGGGAAGCCGTTTCGGTTAGGACGATTGGCGTGTGCTGTGTATGAGGACATGGTTGTTGTTGATGGTGATGAGTACGCGTTTGATGAGTATGGTGATGTTGAGCGCGTGGAGTTGCATGGTGAGGGTGGGTTTGAGTGGCCATTGAGTTGGAGTGGGTTGGTGAGTGTTGGTGGTGTTGGGTTGGCTGGTGTTGGGTTGGTGACTCGTAATCGGAAGCGTGTTGTGGTTGGGAGTGGGTTGTTTGCTGCCGGGTTTGTGAATGGGGTGCGTCGTGGGAAGGTGAAGATTGTGTCGCTCTTGTTTGGGGATGGTGAGCGCGTGTTTTTCATGCTTGAAGAGAGTAACGTGCGAAGGCTTGTTGAGTGTTTGGAGAACGCGAAAATGGATTCTGTGAGTGTTGTTGATTCGTGAAAGTTCGTGTGTGTTGGGAGGAGTTGTGTGTAGTGTGAAAGTGATGTTTTAATGGGTTTGGACTGGTAGGTGTGGGTATGAGTAGTGTTACTGAGTGGGGTTGTGGTTGTCACGCTGTTCCCATTGTTGATGGGGTGGCACTGGTTTGTTCGTGGTAATTGGTAAACGGAGTGAAAATGACCGGTTTGTTTTTATCGGTTGTGGTGTAAGATACTGGTATGTTTGAGCGTGTGGGTGAGATGAACGATAACACTCCAGCAATGTTTGTTCAAGTGTTTATTGTTCTTTTGTTGTTTGTGTGGGGTGTTTGTGTAACTGGTGTGTCGTTATTATTAACCGTGTTTTTTGAGTATTCTATGCTTCAATCGATTGGGTTATCAGTTCTGACTGGTCTGTTTCTGTCACTTGTGTTGGGTGGTATGATGTATTTGTGGATGTACACACGACACAGTGCAAGTGAGAGAAATATAGAAACGTAATACTACGCGTGTTAGTGGTGAAAATAATTGAGTGGTACGAAAGTGTTTTTACGATTTAATACAAATATTGTATTGCATGTCAGGAAATACTACGTGTGGCTGTTCGGATGGGGTTTGCCCATGCAACGGTTCATGCACGTGTGGTAGTAAGTGTACGTGTGACCAGTGCTAAGTAGTGGTCACTCGAACTAACACGTATTATTATTTTTCAAGAATATTTGTTTTGAGTGACTATGTTTTATGGTGATTATTTTCATAGTTAATTTGGAGTGTCTTTTTAATACTGGTATGAGTATGTGTGTGTATGAGTGAAAGTGAACGTGACCGTGAAAATAGAACAAGTATTCGTTCGGTTCCGGGTGAGACGCGTGTGAGTGTTGAGCGTGATGTTGATACATTAGTGCGAGATAGGAACGTTCCAACCGGGTTTGTTGCGCAGATTGAGCATCAGCAAGTCCATCGTGAGTTTGTCGAAGCAGCAGAGCCGTCAACTGTTATGATTCCAATGACTCACGCGAAAAGATTTGTTCGGAATGGGAAAGATGCGTCGTGGTTTCCGAGTGATACAACCGTGATTACTACGTCAACGGTGAGTGATGACACGTTGAAATTATGGTCATGGGAGCGTGAACGAGAGGCGATTGCAGAGTTTAATCCTGATTATCATGTTCCAACGGATTACCCTGTGTATGGTGGGATGAGTGTTGATGAGCGCCGGGAGAATATTAAGAAATTGGTTCGGGGAACATTATGGATGTGGTCTGAGTTTGGTGAGGGTGACGATATTGGTATTATTCCGTTGATTAAAGGGTTTTTGCCGCATGAGCGTGAGTTGTGTTATTGGGCGATTGAGCGAATGGAGTGTGATATGGCGTGTTTGTACATGACGCAGTATTTGACTGGTGGGGGTGATAATACGAGTGCGGTGGTTGAAGATGTGAGTGTGGTTGCGTATGAAACTGATATTCCGTTATTGTTGATTGGTGCGGGGTCGCCCCGGTTGTTATCACAGTGTCCAACGAACGTTGTGGCGGGTTCTGGCGGTCATTATTGGCGACGGCGGGTGAAACCACGTGAGAGTAGTGATGATGAGATGAGAGAGCGATTTGGACGGGTTGAGGAAACAGTGAATCGGGTTGTGTCTCGGAGTACTGATTCGTCGGATTGAGTGTTGGACTTCCAACAGTATAATTACCGGGCACACAGTATGTATGAGTAATGGGTAGTAATCGGTATATTCCTCCATCATCAAGCGTGAACGAGGATGATGACGATGATGAGTATGAGTCACGGGAGCAAAGTACTGAGCAAGCAGTGTTAGACGATTTTGCTGATTTTAGTGAGGAAGGAGAGTCTGATGGGTTTCCTGATTTTGATGAGTTTATGGATGGGGCTGAACTTCCGAGTCAAGATGAGGACGGGGAGGGTGATACTGATGTTGTTGATGAAGTAATGGAACAGTTAGAGTCGAACGGTGGGTTGTCTGATGGGGTTGGATTGTCGGGGGTTGAATCAGAAACACAAACACAAACACAAACAACGAGTGAGAGTGATTCAGAAGGGTTTACGGGTGGGATTCCTGATTCGTTCCATGAAACAGATTTAACACCAGACGCGCCGGAGAACGCAAATATTGATAATGCTGAGGAATTCCGGGCGATTGGGGAAGAAGAAATGAGTGGGGCGTCAAAGGATTACATGATTGTTGGGAAGGACGCTGATGGGAATGAAATGTATATTAAACGAGACGACAATATTATTGGGAACACGATGAGCGCGGTCGCGGCGTCAGAAGTTGTTTCGGATGAATTAAATGGTGATGTGAATAAACCTGATACGTTTGTTGATAATGAGCGGGGAGCGTCTGTGATGGCAGATGCGAGTGAGAACGAGACACAGATTGCAGGACGAAGCCACCGGAATAGTATTGAAGAAGGGTTTGATAGAGATTCATACGCGAAAGCAGCCGCTTTCAAAGTAACAATGGGTGATACTGATATTGGTGGAAATATTGTTGTCGACCAGAAAACTGGTGAATCATCACCAATTGATTATGACCTTGCGGGGTCTGATTTAGAACGTGATGATGCGTCTATTCGTGAATCATCAGGAAATAGTTATGACGGGTTATGGGATAAAGTAGATAGGCGAGTCGGTGGGAGAACAACGAGAGACTTGTCTGAGGATGGTCAAACACCAGTAACCGGGCAAGAAGTTCGTGAAGCCGCTGAAGAATTGACACGCGGTGTTGATGCTGATAGTGTTGAACAAAAATTAAATAATAATCCAAACGTGACTGATAGACACGCACAACGAATCGCTGATAATATTCGGTGGATACAAGATAATTCACTAAGTGAGTGATAACACGTACAACACTGTTGAATTATTGTGAACCAATTATTTTCGAGGAGATGGTGTGTTAGGAGTGTTGTTTGTTGATTCCAACTGTTGTAACACGTTTGCAACTGTGCGTTTTAGCTCGACTTCTCCAAGTTCTCTGTCAATCGTATGTACTGTTTCTTTCGCTGTTTCCATTGCTGGTGTGACTGTGGGTTCGTGTCGACCGAACGTGTCATAAATAGCGTCACTAATAATCACGAACTCGTCTGGAGTCACCGTAATCATCTGCGTCTCGCGTCCACGAATTTTCACCATCACACGCGTAATTTCTTCCGGTTCAAACTGTTCTAACCCTTTGTTCATTGCTTGTTGCTCAACCGTTCGCATTCGATTCAGCATTGTGAGAACTGCGTCCCATTCATCATTATCAAGGTCAAGCAATAAATCATCAGTGGGACGTGTTGAGACGCTTGATACCATTGTATATGTTCTTCTCGCTGTACAATATGGTTAAAGGTGACTGATATTGGGTTCGTCGTATTGATTCATCAAATAGAGAGAATAAAAGTAACTGTTGAACGTGTTAATTGTTTAAGAATGCTTGTGGTATGTTGTGTTTCTTGAAAACGTGTACATCGTGTTTTCATACGGGAGAATGGTTGTAGTGTGGAATGTTTGAGTATGTATAGTGGGACAATACAATGATGACGTGTGATTCTGCGTGTGTGCAGCATAGTTCTTCAAAATAACGATGTAATCATTAGTTTTAAATATTTACTTGTCATAGTGAGGCGTATTATGGAGTTTGAACGGTTCACAGTGGACGCGCTCGTATGGGATGGGCCTGTTGGCCCGTATAACATGGATGACACACACCGTCTCATTTTCACGGATTCATTTGTTCTCATGCAAACGTCTGTGGGGCATGAAGTGAGTGAAGTGGTCGGTTCACGTTGTTACTTGCCCGTTCCAATTGTTCATCATCGAAAACTGTTTGAATGGGTGTCTGAGAAACAACACATTCCGACCGAGAATGGTGGGCTTCGTATTGAACCGGGTGTTGTTGATGATGCTCAATGGTGGGAGTTTGAAGAAGTGAGGATGGTTCGAGTCCGTGGTAACGTGTTCATCGTGGAAGGTGTGTACACTGGTGATGAAGATGATGCGTTTGAGTATTTCTGTGTTGGTGAGGATGTGTTGTACCATCATGGAATGGGGTATGTACAGAGTGAGGTTGAGGCTGACGGAGCGTATGTTGATAAGGGAGAGTATCATCAGGATTTCACCGTGGTGAACGGGTATAGTCGGTTGCAGATTGATACTGATGTGTGGGATGAATTGATTGAGAATGATGATGTGTTAATGCTTCGTCCGGTTATTGAGGCGAACACTGGGTTGTCGACACAGTGTCGTGAAAGCGCGTTTCGGTTTTTAATGTGAAACGCGTGTAAAAGTCTGGGGGTTGGTACACTTAGTCGCGTAATTAGTGCGTGTTTGTGTAAAGTTGGATAGTTTAATAACAATTGAAGTGTGTAGTTGAAGTATGCCAGAATACTTATCATTCATGTTTGTTACGGCTCGTGATGAGAGTGAAGCGTTACGTAACGCAAACATGTTGTGTGAAACATTAACTGGGAAAGAATTACCGTTAGACCAGATTGATTTGTTTAATACTCGGTTATGGATGCAATCAATGATTGTGGATGAGTTTGTAACACCACTTCGATTACCAATGGATGAAGGAGGGGTTAACCAAGTGAAGCTTGACCATTTGCAACGTGATAAGGGGGCGGAGGCGCTTGAACGATTTCGGGATGATTTTGCTATGAAAGCGTCATCTCCCGAAGCGTTTGCGAGATTGTCTGATGCGTTGAATCGTGAGACGTGTGTTGTGATTGATGCGCGTGATGATACTGACGTGTCGTTTATTAATACTGTTGATGAAGTGGAGCAGGTTCTTTCGTTCGCTCACAATAATGTGTGGGTAGTCAAAAAAGGGATTCGTTACAAGGACAACACGTAGTTATGGGTTAGGAATTCGTTCGGGAGCGTTTGATGTTTCATCTGGTGATGCTACTGTTTCCCACTCACCAAGTTCTACTGGAACACGCTGAATAATCGTGTTTCCATTTGCTGACGCGATTCTATACAAGTCATGATTGTCTTCTGTGTGTCGTGATGGGGAGAGTAGCGTTTCACTTCGGGGCCAGTGATTGTCACACCCGCTATGATACACAACGAATGGTTCAGTTGCCATGCTCACAAAGTTGAAAAAGTCAATCAATGCTTCTTTATCACGAAGCACGTGGAGTTTGTTCAAGCGGTAGTAATCATCATCATGGGCTTGTGGTTTGTACTGATGGAAGCCCAAAAGGAACGTGTGAACACGTTTTGGGAAGCTATTATCATCGGTTTCTTCGTTTGTGTACGCGTACTCGGCTCTTTTAGTGTGTCGATTGCAGAACTCGTCCCATGCTTGTTTACTGATGATTTCAGGATTTTCGTCGGTGATTGATGCGTTTGCTAACCACTCGTCCGGGTTCTCTGAAATGTCTATGGATTCGTCTGGTTCAACACGGTACAGTTGTGTAAATACACCAACTCGACTCATACTGTTCGTTTAGCGTTCTAATAGTAAATAAGTTCACACGTGGGTGTGTTTTTCTCTAAGTGTTAAAATATGCATGTTTGTGTATAAGAAATTGTTCTAAGTGGGATAGTATTATACACATGCTTGTCTAATATTCATTCGTAAATGGCGTCCATACTGTGCGTGGGCCATGTTAATTGGGACATGGTTTTGCACACGACGGGTGTATCGCAACCAGACTTTTCGACCCCTATTATCGGTGAACATAGTAGTTGTGGGGGGAGTGCTGTGAACACGGCGTTGGCGCTTGCGTCTTTTGGGAATGATGCGAAAGTGCATGGAAGTGTTGGGACGGATGAGAAGGCGGGGTTGGTTCGTGATAGGTTGGTTGAAAACAATGTTGAACCGTTACTTGTACAGTCTGATGAGCATGACACGACCACGATTTTTGCGATGATTGAAAAGTTGGATGATGGTGGAAGTGTTGACCCCCGGTATTGGCATAAAAGTGTTGAGCTTGGCCCGTTCGGTGTTGACTATGTTGATGAGAGTGTGTGGGATGATATTGACCACGTACACGTTACAAACGCGAGTGTTGATGTATCTACCAACATGGTACGAAAAGCCCGTGAGAACGGCATTACAACCTCATTCAATCCAACACAAATGTATGATAAAGCATCATGTGAATCAATCGTGTCTATCGTGGACATGGTTATCGTGAATGATGTTCGTGAGTACGACTTATTGTGTGAACGAAATGATGTTGATGCAGAGTTGGAGCGAGGATTAACGCTTATTGTAACACACGGTGCAGACGGAGCAACCGTGCATACGAACACACTGAGTGAACCAGTAACGATTGATGGTGTTGTCCCTCGCGATGGAACTGTGGTTGATACGATTGGTGCAGGTGACGCGTTTATCGGTGGTGTATTAGACGAATGGGTTGAAACATGTGATGCTATTAACGCGGTTGCACAAGGAAACGCATCAGGCGCATGGACAGTTGGTGAGTTTGGTGCGCCTGATACGATTGACCCTGACTGGGTTGCCAAGCAAACACACTTGAAAGAGTAACACAAACTCACCGATGTTTTTTGTACAACAATGTTAAATAGAGGCGTATGAATAATGTGAGTCGTTTCATTAAAGGTGTGCCGTGGCTATCTATCGCTCTTATTTCGAGTGTGATTTTCTTTGTTGGTGTTATTCTTGTGTTCGCGTCGTATCCTGTTAGTATCACGGGTGTCGAACATGTTGAAAGTGGTGTTGTTGAGTCAGATGACGCTGGCTCTGTTGTAGCTTTAACAGCACTCTCTGAGAGTGAAAAAGAAACAATCGGGACAGCTATTAATGAATCAAACGTGTCTAATGGGACTTCATACTCGTTTTCAGAACCACAAGAAATAGCAGGCTCAGACTGGGAAACGAATAATAATACGGTGTTTACGTCCGGGTTTAGTGAGACGAAAACCACAATCGTGGATGATAATGAGTTATACCTTGTTTCGTATAAGAACGAATTACCGTGGTTCACGATTCTCCTTGGGTTTGTTATGTCTCACGTAATACTCATTATTGGTGGAGTGCTTCGCAAAGAATATATCACCGAACACAAAACAGACTATCACACAACATGGGTTGGATACATGTGTTTAATTATGCTGGTCATGTTACTCATTCAGTTTGTATTGTTTTTAGTACTTATTCCATATGGGCCAGCAATTCACTCACACGTGATGTGACCGTTATGAAACCCGCGTAAGAGTTAGTCATGTCGTAGTACGGCGTTCGCCATTATGTTTGTGACTTCATCATACTCAAACAGTGTTTGAACCGGTGGGAGCATGAAATGAACAGACGCGTTCCAATGCCGTGCGTGACGACTGATTTGTGATAAGCGATTATATTCCAACAAGTTTGTGATTACTTCCGTGTCTCGCTTACTATCATCAATCACAATCACGGTTTTCTTGTCGGATGTAAGTGCATACTCACACGCAGTGTTAATCAACGTCAACAATTTTAGTGTTTTTTGTTGGTTCGATAATGACTCGTCAATAGAAAAGTATGTACACGGTGTGTTATCACGAATATCGATGTTTGTTTGATTATTATGTGATTTGAACGCCTCAGCGTGTGTAAAATCATTCAACAGTATCCGCAATCGTTTTGCGTACTCTTTTATGTACTCTGGTTCAAGCGTTGAACTACTCGGTGGTTCTCTTCGTTCTTGTTCCATCATATGTTCTAACACGTCTAACACGTCTTCGATTACGGGCGGTGTGTTTGAATGTGTCTCCCCGTCTTGAGAAATACCACGAGTATTAAACGCATCAGTAATAGCCAGTCGAAGAACAGACTTATCTTCTGAAGATAACTTAACGTTTTTCAGGTCAGCAAACACCTCAAAAAACATCATCGCGTTTTGAATCGGAGTATCTAACCAACCAATATTTTCACGTAATAATGATTCACTCGGCTTACTCACACTCAATGGATTGATGTGCGTGTTGTTTGTGACAGGGATATGTGTTCCATTTGTCGCTTGACAGAGTGTTCGATACATATTATTTGTATCAATAATAATCACGTCAGAATCATTCTGATTAATCTCTACGAACAATTCATTTTGCCGTTGAGTAAAATCATCAAATGAATCACCAACCATTACGGTGTGATATTCAGACGGGTGCCTGTATTCCTCGTCTGAAAACATGAATGTGTGTGTTTCACTTAACTCATTAACACGTCGACGTACAGCGTCACGCACAAACTCACCGGTTGATTGGTACCCGTTTTTAGATGCTACGTTATCAATCTGGTCAATCAATTCATCTGGAATTTCTGGTCGCATACGTATCCATCACGACTAACACTTTATAAAAGTATCTCAAATGTACATTTAATGTACACAAAAACGCTTATTTATATACTATACATAGAATAGTGTCCATGTGGTTACGTACAACTGTTCACACAAGATTTGAGTAATCAACAATCAGTTACACACAAACAAACTGCGAAGTCGGTTACAAGTTTTCGTATTTTTTGAGTTTGATATAGAATAAGAAACTCCCGAAAAAGAGGGATACCGCTGTAACAAACATAATAAGCCAGACCACAAACACGTAGGTTGTGAGGGTTACAATAACATACACAAGTGTCATTGCCATTGTGGAAAGTGTTCCAATCGCAAGCGTGTATCGGTACGAAATATCTCTCATTTTGTTGTGATACAACGTTGTTGTACTTGTTCCAATAAGTAACGCGATAAGGGTTGTTACACTGTAGTATTGCCCATCAAGAACAAGTGCGATTGAAACCACGGTAATAAAACTCAAAACACCAATTGAAAGTAAGAACGCGATATAGTTTGCAATGGGTACGTACTCAGGGCCTCCATCAACATGAGGGCTTTCAGGAAGTAATTGCATTCACACGTGTGTGTATTGTTCCAAGTATAAATACACTTACGGAAATCAATTCACGTCGAGTGAATTACCTCCCACACGCAATCGAATACTTCTCATCATACCCATTCACCTTGGTCAAACTCTTATCAATGACGTGAGCAACAAGCACACACGAGTTTTTCTGTGCTTCCGTTTCAGGCGTCATACGAACATAATGGAATAGAGCATCATCGGCATACCGATTAATCTCTCTTTTGTGCGCAATCATTCGGCATGGAACACCAGCACTCTGGAGTGCTTCTTTCACTTCTTCGGCCAGATTAAACCCTGACGAGTACTGAATCTCCGGCACTTCATCGAACCCTGATTCTTCAACCAGTTCGGTTGGGACGTTGTGTTCTCCCATGATTGTATACACAACACCCACCAACTTATAACTTATGATTTAGAGTGGGACTAACAACAATACAAAATAGAACATTACGAATTACAACAATCATTCACGCGATACGTCTTCCATTATTGTTTCAATCTCATTGATTAACTCTTCATCTCCATTCTCCTTTGCTTCGTTTAAGTACAATTCCAAGTCCTCAATACTATTAATGTGAGATAACTCAAGGTGATAATGATTTGTTTGTTCAACAGTATCTTTCAAACGTCCAAATTTTGGAGGCACAAACTCGTTGAACGCCCAGTTAGGAAGTAATCGTTGAATTGCTTCTTCCCGATTATCAATCCCATGTGCTTTCTGATATTTGGCTAATGCGTTTCGTGTTTCTTCACTTAGTTCCATGTTTGATTGGGCACTCATACGTTATCAATGGACTACTCAGTGTTATATGTTAAGGTGGATATAACGAAACAACGTTTTAGTTACACTTCTTCGAGTTCTGGTTTCCACTTATCGGGGAGACTCCCACTTTTCAGGAACGCACCAGCACGGTTCGTATTCACGTACACTGAAACCGTTTCACAATCACACGCCGCGACAAACCGAGTAGCGAAGAACGGGTCAAAATCTTCTACACTCTCATCATCACTATTTTTTCGACGTTCACGAGTACTTTTTGACGCTGGTTCTTCAGCAATATGACCAACCCCAACCATGATACTCTCACCACACTCTGAACACTGTTCAAACTGGGACATGTAAAATTATTCTGCCCAATAATACAAAAGTCTCACCCCTTTAGCGGGTTATTGTTTTTCAACCGTTACGTGCAACGTTCCAGTCTCGTAATCCGCGTTCCATTCAACAGTAAACGCATCATGGGTTGACGCGGCGTGGAATGCTTCGTGAGTTTTCAAGTCACCCGTCACACTCTTATGGAACCATGCGGCATGAGACACTAACGAACGACTCTCATACAGTGCTTCACCAGAACCCGCAACAACGGCAACCGAGTCTGTGTGAGTGTGCCAACTCTTTTCTGCTTCTTTTACTCGGCTTTCACGATTCTTTTTTGCAATCCATGCTTCAATTTGTTCGACGGTTGGAATCGTGTGCGTGTCTTCTTTGGTCGCCACGTCAATATTCATTACACTTCGCGCTTTGTCAGGTGAGTACAACTGACCGCTAAACGTGTGTTCCCCAACAACACTTTCTGCCGCTTCAAGTTCCGAATCATGCCGTCTCATTGTTCACTCCTATGTACACCCCATACACACTTATAGTTAATGGTTTAGAGTAGGACTAACCAATATAATACTCACAACGCGTTAATTTTACAAGTAACTAATTAACCCAACTATTTTAACACACAAAATATATAAACAAACTAATTACTTAATTATTGTACTTATTCGTTACAAAAAATTAATTCTTTTCAAACATTAAATTCATCATACGTTTCGATAACCCGGACATCACCATCAACGTGTTCTTCCAACCATTCTAACTGGTCACGCGTTACCAACACATCAATATTCGTGACACCAGCACCACTATTTGGATGTGTAAACCGGTGTAACAATTCATACTTTTCATGCGCCATCACATACTCTGCTTCTGGAATGCGAACAATACTCACCGAATCAACAATCGGAATTGGAATATTTCGCCGCTCCAAAATTGGTTCAATATCACGAACTAACTTCCAGAACCGGTCTTCATTCGTTTCACTAAATCCTGTTGTTTCACTGTTCTCAGTATGCGTATTCCACTCGTCAACATTCATATCAATATTATTGTTTTGTAGGATACGAAGTTGTTTGTACGCCCCACGATACTCGTTTGTTAACCGGGCATCACTCACACAAGCAAGTGGTTCGGCAAATTGCGCGTCTGATGGAGAAATATTATTTTCGACTGCAACACTCACCGCGTCATGAATTGCATATGCTTGTTCAATACGAATAATATTATTCACTTTTGTCTCAGTGATTGGGTGGAGAGGGATACCAGTAGATGTGTACCGCCGAACCACTGGCATTCTTCGTGGAACCGGGTCAACGTTGTCCTCGCTTTCTGTGTTCATGTGTGCATGTACGTACACCCAGTAACTAATTAAAACATCACCCACCAACACTGCCTTATTAAACACTAAATTACTACATGATTTAATATACAAGTTTAATACTGCGGATTAATAACACACCACATGGACAATGCGAGTGATTTGTTCGTTGGACGTATCATGTCAACACCACCAATCTGCGTTAACCCTGATTGTACCGCTGAAAAAGCCGCTACAATCATGCGCGACAACAATATTAAATCATTACTTGTCACGACTAATGGAAGCATGAACGCACCATTACAAGGTATTATCACGTCAACCGATATTGTGACAATGGTTAGTGACGGGGTTGATGTGGCAACAGTTCGGGATGTGATGTCAACCAATCTTGTCACGCTTGATGTGAATGACACGGTTGACATGGCTGCACAAGAAATCTTTTTCAACTCGATTAATCACTTACCAGTGATTGATGCAACAACACAAAACCCTGTGGGTATTCTGACCGCAACAGACATTGTTCACATTTTCACTCAAAACAACTCACTCACAAACCACGAGTAGCACTGTGAACACACCATCCCACAACACAAACCATAAGCTATAAGTACTAACCAGTACAATATAGAGGTGTAAAATGACGAACGCTGACGCGGAAACTCAGACCGACGATGGGGAAAAGGTCACTCTCGAACACGCACACGAAGACAACAGTTTCAACGCTGAACCATACGCAGACGGTGAAGACTACGAATTTGCAATTGGAGACACCGTGTTTGTCGACTACACCAAGCCAGTCAAAGAAAACAACGAACTTGTACATGACCATGTTGAAGGCGTCATTCTTGATGCTGAAATGGTTCAGAAAGACGTTGAATACCCAAGTGGGACTACCGAAACGATTACTGGCCACATTGTAAAGATTGGACTGGAAAATGGCCAGACTGCTACGGTTGAAACGATTTCCACGACGGATGAGATTTCGTCCCCAATTTACACGGGTAGTGACGTGTTTGATTTCCCGCACAACGTGTTCGGGTGTCACGCCACGATTCACACGGAAGCCTCTCTTGGAGAGATGCAAATGGGACGGGCAGAGGCAAAAGCAGAAGCACGACTTGATAGACAGCGTGAGAAGCACTTTTCACGGCGCGGTTGGTAAAAACAAAAGAACAACCAGTTCGTTTTTCGAGTTTTAAACAACGCTTCTTACCGCCACTCCATGGCCAACGTGTAGCGTTTTGACTGATGTTTTAATAGTTTGTGGACACGACTATTGTGTATGGAAATTGTGAATACATACGCTCGTAAATACGGGTTTGTATGGTTGGTTGGATTGTTACTTGTTGGGGTTGTGATTGGGTCGCTTGGAATGAGTGGGATGATGCATGACACGTCCACGTTTGAAGTGACCGAGGTTCACGATACTGATGCAACAGTGTATGAAATGTCTCATTATTCAGAAGAAGAACAAGAAATTCTTCTGGAAGCAATTGAGGCAGATGGTAGTATTACGATGAGTACTGATGAGAGTATAGACACGCACGAATATTTTGAGCATGATGGGCAAATATACGAGACTTCTGGTGGGATAACAGGGTGGGGATTACTGTACATTTCGATTACGTTGCTCAATCTATGTGGGTTGACGCTACTCGCATTCGCATATATTGATGACGATGTTGATTTGGTGTAATCACTGTATTTAATAGTACTGGTGTGTTGGTGCTGGTGTGGTGTGTGAGTTGTTTGTGGCGTGTTTAACAACACTCATATAACCCTTTAAGTCCTATTCTATACCATAAAGTATAAGTGCATGGGGGCTGTACATGGTAGTAGAGAGAAGCGCGGGGAGTGAAGACGGAACACGAATGGATTGTTCCGCTTGACTCGGGCTTCTCAAACAACGAAAACGGAGATAATATAACAATGTCCACGAACGCAAACGCGGCTGAAACGGATGCACAGGCTCTTGAAATTAGTTCGGACTCCCACTCGCGTGGGTGTAAGCACGCAACCCGGTACTCCACGGAAGTGGAACTGGGACGAGGCGTGCCTGACGAAGCTGTGAACTTCAAGCGCGGACTGGAACAGTTCCAGTACATGACGGTCAACCCGACCGTGCGCAAGGTCAATGGTGAGACGCAGACTGGCTTCGCTGTCACTCACGACAAGAATTCTGACCCGAACGTTGATGAGAACGGTGTTGGTGAGTACTTCGTTCGTAGTGAAGTGATTGAGGTTGATGGCCAGCAGGTTGTTGTGCCAGTGTACTGCACGTGCATGCACCATATTTACCGAATGGCGTGGGGTGTTCCGTGTAAGCACATGGTCGCTGTCATGCTCTACCTGTCGAGCCACCCGTACCTCAACCACGACAAGGGACGTGTCGAGTCGCAAGCTGATGCGTAACACTACTGTACAGGTACCTATTGCAAGCTTGACTAACGTTCCTTGACCCGGTTCACTCCCCACGCACCGTTTTCGCGTGTTGAGTAAGCGTACATATTGCTGAGTCGTCGTACCATGTTGTGTGTCTGTGTCTCACCCAACAAGTAATCAACGTGAAAATGGGAAGTTCATATATATCTGTGTTTAGTATGTACTGGTTGGATGACGAGATTAACGCGCGAAACGGTTGATACGGGCTTATCATTTGACGATGTGTTATTAGTCCCACAGTACTCCCCGATTGATTCACGGAGTGATGTGGACTTACAAACACGAGTTGCTGGTGACGTAACGATTGACCTCCCAATTATTAGCGCCGCAATGGACACGGTTACAGAAGCAGAAATGGCGATTGCACTTGGGAAGCTTGGTGGATTGGGTTGTCTACACCGGTTTATGAGTGTTGAAGAACAAGCCCGGCAGTGTCGAATGGTAAAAGAAGAAAACGTTCCGGTGAGTGCCGCTATTGGTATTAATGAGGATGTTTACAAGCGTTCGAGCGCACTTGTTGATGCTGGTGTTGACGTGTTAATGCTTGATGTTGCACATGGGCATATGCAACGAGTAATTGATGCTGTGGATAATGTTAAACCGTGGTTTCCAGACACACCACTTATTGCCGGGAACGTGGTTACTGAGAGCGCAATTTATGATTTAGCAGACAAAGGTGTTGATGGTGTTAAAATCGGCATTGGCCCCGGTTCACACTGTACCACACGGAAAAAAGCTGGTGCTGGAATGCCACAACTCACTGCAATTTCTATTGCACGTGAAGTGTCGGACGAGCTTGTTGGTGATTTGACCGTGATTGCAGATGGTGGGATTCGGAATAGTGGTGATGCGGCGAAAGCACTTGCTGCTGGTGCGGATAGTGTGATGATGGGTGGGTTCTTTGGTGGAATGAAAGAATCACCGGGGCGTGTTGTTGAAATCGAGGATGAAAATGGTGATGTTCAGAAAGTGAAGAAAACACGTGGAATGGCGACGAAAGCGGCTGTTGAAGATAGGGATGATAAGAACCCGGACACGATTCATGAAGCTGACGAAGGGGTTGAAGGCTATACTGAGTACACCGGAGAAGTACAACCGCATGTTGAAGAGTTTGTGGCTGGTATTCGGTCTGGGATTAGTTATACTGGTGCTGGTACGATTCAGGAAGCGCACGAACGGGCAGAGTTTATTGGGATTGATAGTGGAACAGAAAAACGAAACGGGGCGCATTAACCTGATTAAATAGTTTTAATAAGCGGAAAGTTATTTACTGAGGATATATTACACACAAGTATGAGCGATACGCCTCAAAAAACAAGTTCGAGTTCTATTACTCGACGGAAACTACTGTCAATGGCAGGTGCAGGTGCGGCAGTTTCCCTTGCAGGGTGTGCAGGTGGTAGTGGTGGAAGTAGTGTTCCTGATGATGTTGACCCAATTTATCTTGGCGAGGCGCATACTGAACACGGTGTCCGCGTCACTGTTTCAAACTATGTCACGGCTGACCAATTCATTGATTATTCAAGTGATGATGTTGTTGCGTTTGACGATGATGAGTTTGAACAACCCCCAACATCTGGTGGACAATTCATTTTCATTGGTGTTGTAGTTGACAACGTATCAGATAGTAACCGAGCGTTCCCAAGTGATGACGAGTTCTTACTTGAATACAATGAAGACCAACTTGAACAATTCACGCCACGTGATAGGTTCTTCACGACGAATAATGAAGACGAGTACGTAAGCTATACCGCGACTGTCGATGAACAAGATGCACGTCGACAAGGAACATTCCCCGGTGTCAATATTGAAGGCTGGTTAATTTTTGAAGTTCCAGAAGGATTCAACCCATCAAGCCTTGTGTTGTTATGCACATTCGGTGGTCAAGACCGTGATGAGTTTGTACAACCATGGAACATGACTGAACGTTAACCACAACACGATTCCTGTTTCTGTTGACCTAATCACACGAACAGTACGGTCGAAATAGTAACCACTATTTGTTTCATGTGTTTCGTTTTACTAAACCGAAGGAAGGGGGGATTTGGGGGTTCTCTGGAACGGCTTTCTACTGCACCGTTTCATACCGGCGTTCACGCAAGCCCTAAATGCGTGAGATGGCCAGTATTGTGCTATCGCCTTGAGAGGAACCGTGGAATGGGGAGCCACGGCCCAATGCAAAGCGACCAACAAGGGGTATCAGGGTGTTGGGGTGGGGGAACCTGATATTGGGTTGTGTCCCTTGTTGTGCAAATAGTACTGAGAAAGGGCAGTAACTTAAAGGTTAACACTTATTCCCGATTTACAAGGTATTTCATTGTTTCAAACGTGTTGAAATGTATGTATTTATTGACAGAACAGATGGATAATTACTTTGACTAATAATACGATTCAAATAATAAATTATGCTTATGGGTAATTATATACACGAATGTAACGTATCAATACGTGTAATGGAACCCGAAAAACCAGAACACAGTATTGGGATTAATCATTTAACAGTTGTTCCACAGAATTTTGAACCACAAACAAACGAATCGGCCAACACAGAATAGCACACACCTATTTTATTGGTGTTAAACCCGGTGGCTTAATTAGGCTGGTATGACAATGACACGAGTATGAACCAATCATACATTTACGCAGCGCTCCTCATTCACGAAGAGGAAAAAGAATTAAATCAAGACAATATCACAACCGTTCTTGAATCGGTCAATATTGACGTGAGTGAGTCAAAAGTTAAAGCACTCATTTCCGCGCTTGAAGACGTTGATATTGAAGACGCGCTTCGTGGTGACTTCACGCCACCAAAACACCCACGCGAACAGTTAGAAGCAGATATTGCTACTGGTGAGCGCGTGAGTGAAACTGTTGAACCTGAGTCTGATTACGACCCTGAATCAGAAACAGATAGTACAGCTATTGTGCCGTCAGACCAAGCCGATGATGACGGAGAGTTAGAAACAGTTGAAGACGAAGAAGAAGGAGAAGGAATTGATGAGTTGTTCAGTGATGGTGAGGATGATGACGACGATGACGACGATTCCGGGCGCTTATTCTAACAAAGAGCGTCGTTAAACACACTTGTTTCACACACTACTCATACCATTCATAGTCACCACGATACGATGCTGTGCATGTTTTACCACGTGTTGGTAATTAGTGGCATGCAAAACAACACAAACAACAAGCTTTTAATGCTGTAAAAACAATTATTTAAACGCATGACTAATCACAACAACGACAGTGAAGAACATGATGAGGCCAACGAAGAAGTTGAAGAAGAAGTCGAAGACGAGTACACCGAGGAAGAAACAGTAGAAGAAGACACCGAAGAAGAAAATGAGGACGAGTACACCCAAGAAGACGTGTACGACCCATTCCAAGATGAAAACCCTGTCCAAGCAGTCGGAAATCTTGTGACTGAAATGCTTGACAACATGCAAGAAGTCAGTCGTGAACTAAACGAACGACGACAGGAACGAACCGGTCAATACCGACAAGCACCCCGCCGAGTTGGTGGACGCGTCGGCCCGTTCGCGTTTGGATTCCAGCACGTCCAAATGCGCGAAGAACTTGATGAAGACGACGAAGTGTACCGATTGTACGCAGACCTCCCCGGAATTGCAGAAGGCGAACTTAACGTAACTGCAACCGAAGACGACGTAACAATCACCGCGTCTAACGACACGCGTGACTACAACGTACAACGAACACTCCCAGTCCGAGTTGACCCCGACAACACCACCGCAACCTACAACAACGGCGTGCTTGAAATCGTGTTCCCATTCGCAGACACGAGCGATAGCGGAACAACGATTAACGTCGAGTAGTCACACAGACGCTTTCTTTTTTGGCTCAGTACGAAGCCCCAATCTTGGAGACGATTCTTTATTCTCATGCCACTTTCGACGGAGACTCATCAACGTACACCCCGAAAACGCCGTCCCCTCAACAAACTCATCACCCGTGATGAACGGGTCACGAGCATCAATATCACTCGTATCAATATACACGAGCATGGACGCATCATGATTCTTCCCAAACCCAGTCACACGATACCCCGCTTCCTGAACACGCTCAACCACACCAATCATCTCCCCAACCACTTCCTCAAGAAGCACCGTACTATTCTGAACACACGTCCCACCATTCACACACCGACTCGAAACATACACACCCGCATCCCGCTCAACAGACCGGTCACGAAACCCACCATTCCCATCACTCTCAGTCCACTCAACCGTCCGGTCACGAACAATCCCAATGAACGCTCCAACATCATCACCAACACTATACGCGTTAGCAATTTCTTCTTCACTCATTTCAGACAACGATACACACCGCTCACATGACGAACACAACACGTCACCATTTACTTTCGACACACTACCACTGTACGTACCACACTCGTCACAAATACTTCCCATATTGTATCAGTTAAGCCTTGTAGCTCAATACACAATACAACATGCAAATACTTATAGCTTATGATTAAACACCACCAAAACACTAAACTATCACATTCCATATACTTCCAAAATCGACTATTTTCACCACCTGCACTGGAAGTGGCACTCATATTCACAGTTTAAAACATGAAATAATGATGTGCTTCCAGTGCTTCCAGTGCAGAGTTGTCAAAGTTCTAATTGTTTTCCAGTGCTTCCAGTGGTTCCAGTGTGGACGTAATAGGACTAACAAGTTGAGGGTGGAACCCCTTTAAACTTCCAGTCCAGAGTAAGTTTATTTGACACATATTTTTTCTTACATAGAAATAACCGCTATTCAATCAGGGACACACCCCCACTTCCAGTCCATCCATAGGCACACCCCCACTTCCAGTGCATCAACGTCTTGCGATTCACCCCCGTTATGAGGGAGAAAACACACCCATATTCAGAAAATAAAAACGCAAGACGTGAAGGGGTAAGAAGAATCTTAGAGAAGAACTCTGCTCATTATACGATAACCGTATGTTCAACACGCTCTTAGTACAGAATTCAACCTTTGAAATGACCAGTATGAAACAATAGTTGAAACACCCCCAATAATTACGATATACCAGTATTATTACCATTCGAGAAAAGTGTCAAAAAGCTAAGGTACACACACACCCCTATTTCCAGTCCAGAGCGAAAAGAAAGGGGGAGGGGGTGAGCGAACATGTTTTATTTACTTCGTTCCCCTCAGTAAAAAAACATGTTTTATCCGGTACCTTGTTTTATTTTAGGGGAGGGGGGTATATAAATCTAACTGTTCAAAAAACTGACATAACGTAATTCTTCTCAGACCCCCACCCCTTCTTTTTCCCTCTGGACTGGAAATAGGGGTGTGTGTCCCCCCCTTGAAAATTTCCAGTGCTTCCAGTGCAGAATCACCGTTGTTCGTATATTAGACACCAATCATAATCATAATAAAACTGATACAATATCACATCCCCCTATTCATCCCTTCTTGAATATGAACCCATGTTCTTCACACTTCTTCATCAAAACAGAACGACTTGTTCTTCGATACACTCTTCAAAACAAACCATCCGTATCAAAAACGAGTTGAACCGTAACCTTGTCTCTTCTCAGAACGGAGCGTCAATCGTACTTTGAGACTCACCCTTCTCTCCCTCATCATCATCATCTCTCGTACTACTCATTGGTGTTCCTGTTGTCAAACTTGTTCCACTCCCCATTCCCATTCCAACAATTGTTTCTACATGGTCAATCGCATCTACTTCTTGTACCATTCGCTGTTTAATCATGTGTGTTGTTGTGGGAGAAATTCCACATCCACTACACGCACCGCCAAGTTGAATAGTGACACTTTTATTGTCAACATCAACCTCAACAATAGATGCTTCACCACCGTGGAGTTGGATTTGTGGAAAGTTTCGTCGGAGAAAGTTGGATACTTCTGTTCGCACGTCGTCTTCTGTTGGTGTTTCAGTACTCATGAGTGTGCGTAGTTATTAGTTGGTAATGGGATTATGTCTTGTGGTGTCAAGCTATTGTGTAAATAGCCTCGGGGTCAAGCCCCGAGGCTTTCGCGTGAATGATTTGCACTGGAAGTGCGGAAGGACTGGAAGTACACCCACCCACTGGAAGTGGGGGTGTTACATTAGTTTTAAATATGTGTACGTGTAAAATGCGTGTGTTATGAGTCATAGTACTCCAATTAATCGTGAGATTATTACTGATTCAATGAGCGAAACAATTGGTGAGTTGCAAGTGACAGAGGAAGAAGTGATTGATGAGTTAAACACGATTCAAACTGTTCAGAGTGACCGGTTAGATGTGTGGGTTTCTCGGTGTATGAAACCGTCTGAAACTGTTGCACTTGGCTGTGTGAATGATGGGGTGTATTATTTCCTTGTTGATAGTTACAGTGTTCAATCTCCAACATCGTATTTTGAAGACGAAGTGATTGGTCATTTGGATATTGGACAGGAAAACTATGGTGAGTACATGTATTCGCATATTAGTCGTATCATGCGTAATGCGTTTGCTGATGTGTGTTCGTTCCCGTGGCATCATCAGACGCTTGTGGTTGATGGGTCTGATACTGACGTGTCTCTCTTGGTTGATGAGTGAGTGTGGGTTGTGAAACAATACGTGTAATATAATGGGGTAAGGGTGGGGGGTGGGTACAAGGGGGTAGTTTTATTATACTTGGTTTGTGAGTTGTGTGTATGTCGGCACAACAAGAATTGTATGGTCGTGAATTAGTGCAGTCTGATGAGCGTGGTGTTCAGTATGCTGGTGAGTGGTATGAACAACTTCGTGAGTTTGACACGGTTAGTGAGAACGGTGTGATAGTTGGGTATAGTGATGACCCGTTGGACGGTATTCGTCCGGTTCGACTTTCAGAATTTTCGCTCACTGAGAACGTTGCACTTGTTGGTGATGGTGTTCAGCACAGTGGAATGAAATACACGATTGCACAGCAGTTAGCGTCTCGCGATGGGACAATGTGTTTCGTAGGAACGTATCAAGACACGATTCAATTCCTTCGTTCTATTCCTGAGTCGCGTACAGACGACGTGGTGTGGGTTGGCCCGGACAAAGCTCATTTCAACATGTTTGAACAGTTTGATGATGGTCTTGACCCGCAGTTTGATTCTGGTGTGTTGAGTGAAGTGTTGTCTCGTGTGTTAGCACCAACGGGAAGTATGGGGAGTGTGATGGGAATGATTGTGAATCATGTGTGTGATGAAGTGTACGGGCGTAACGATGTTGATTTGGACATGGTGGTACAAGAAGTGTTAGAGGGTGATACTGACTTATCGTTCAATTTAGACCAGTTTGACCGGCAATCAATTGACCCGTTTCTCCGTCGATTACAGAGTCTTACCATGTCTGAAATGAGTAGTGTGATTGCGAATCCTGATGGTGAATCTTTGTTTGACGCTGTACAGAATGATAGTATTATCGTGTGTCCTGTTACACGTCCATCAAACCCGTTTCAGGATACTGAGTTAACGATTTTGTTGACAGCGTTTCTCCAAACCGTGTGGAGAGCAATGCGTGTTCATAACGGGCACCAAGATAGTGACACGCCGTTTTCAATCGTGTTTGCAGACCAGTCCGTGTTGGACACGGTACCGAAAAGCGTTGAAAAATGGTTACAAGAAGATTTCAACTCGGAAGTCGCGTGTGTAACACAAGCTCCACACCCAATGGATTTGCACACGAAAACACGAGCATCGTTGTTCGTTCAATCATACAACTTGTTTTCGTTTGCCGTGTCAGACATGACGAGTGGAAACACGATTTCAGGCCAATTAGGAGACGTTGGGAGAAAACGATTAATGCGGTTAGACACTGATGAATGGGTGGCTGTGATTCTTAACCGGTACGGAGAAACAGTTGAAATGGAAGGAACCGCGTTCAAACAACCACGAGTAGACAAACAACGAAACCCGTTCAAAAACCTTCCCATTACAAACCCACAAACAAAAACAGAGTAACACGAAACAGGATTGTTTGTTCATACAGTGTTAACATTCAAACCATTGTACTACATACGTGTATGTAATGGCACGTGACACAGAGCAGAATCAAGTTATTGGTGAGGTGGGGAGTGAAAGGCGTGTTCCTGTGTACGTCGTGTTTTGTCACGGTGTTAAACACGAAGAACAAGAAACTGTGTTGTCTGATGGAGCAGTTATTACTCGTCGGTTTACGAATGAAACACTGAACGTTGAATTACCTGTTAGTTCAATTGACAGGGTTCAAAATGATAGTCGTGTTGTGAATGTTGAACGAATCAAATAACCCGTAAAATATTACAGCTTCCAATCCAACTCTTCACCGGGAATATTTTCTCTCTTAAACGGTGCAATATGAGCCGTCAGAGACGCGTTAGAATCCATGTCAGTAAACTCGCGCGACACACGAAGTGGGAACACTGGTTTTAGTTCCAGTGTGTACGTTGCGTCACTCATGTGTGGTTTGAGTGTTTTTCCAAACAAATCGACAACATGGTTCTTTTTCATGAAACTAATCACCGAGCGAGTCGACCCGGAATCAGCATCTTCATACGACTTTTCAGCATCATCTCGGTCAAACGTGACGTTTGTGAGGGGACTATCACGCCGCACTCTCCACGAATCACCAGTCTCGATAACAACACGGTCAGGGTCTTCAATCTCACCAGCGTTTCGGAGAGACAAGTTGTACGTGTTATAATCAAACTGCTCGCTCAGAGACACACGAAGGTACTCAGCAGACGCGGACTCACGAAGCCACTCACGAATCGGTGACACGTCAGTAACCGTCACTTCTGTTGGCAGTCGAAGGTATGAAAGTTCTATTTTCTCCGTGGGTTCACGCGCGTTCGTCGTCGTTTCATGAATCGTCACATTGTCATTTGTGAGGGCCACACTAATCGTTTCAGGGAGTGACCCGGTCAACGATTTGTATAGACCATCCCACGAATCAATCCCAACAGGGTCAGTCAGGTCAGGATATACATCCCACTCGCTTTGTGGAATGGTTGCTTCAACGAACATGGTTTCACCGGGTTCCTCTCCCTCATCAACCTCGTCACCATCCTGCAACCGTGACGCCCACAGTTCCAACCCGTTCTCGGTAAACTGTGCCGTTACAGTGTCACTAATACGAACAAAGTGACGTGCAACCGCGTTAAACACGGTTGAATCAATCTTACCAACCTGTTCCGTTCTTGGTTCATGAGTTACTTGGACACTCATACTATACACTAACGACCCAACCCTACTTATAATTTATGGTTTGTTGTGGGACTAACTATTACGCGGGTACCGAACACCCGCGCCAAGAACCATCCACTCTTTCTTTCCTTTCACATCGTTTTCCGGCCATGCGTCACCAAGCGACTCATACGTTGCAAGCACGTTTTTCAATTGCACTTCACGCTTCAGCACATCGTTATGGTCATTCACAAACTTCCGAGCCTCACGCTTATGCTCAGACCAACTCTCAACCGTCGCCGGAGTGTACGGCTCACCATCAGACCCCGACACACCCCGGTACACAGTTCGCCATTTCTCTTCATCATGGCGCGAATAGTACTTTTGTGTCTCATCATACAACCGCTTAATATGACGCTTAAACGTGTCAGACACAACTAACTCATCAAACGGCATGTGTTTCGCGTACACTTGAACCGTGTCTCGACCCGCACCCACATTATCACCAACATGACGTGCGCCTGCTTGCATGAGCGTATGAACCAATGTCCCACCACGCTTATGCCATTCATCAATGAACAGTTCTTTCCACCGTTCATAATTCTCCGTAAACTGCAACTGAACCACCGTCGAACGTTCAGGGAACAACTCACTATCCGAGTACTCATTATACAACACTTGTCGACCAGTATGAGTCGCCCCAAACACAAGCGCGGCAGTCAAAAACGTTTCACTCAACACGCCGTTCTCATCAAGCCGCTCAACAACACGCACTAACGACTCATCCGACAACACGGACAACACAACACCAATCGAATCAACACGCCGTTCAGCATCAAAGAACCCTTCCATCTCCACAAAATGGTGCGGATTCTTAAACGGATTCACATCTTTTCCATTATACTTACGATTTTCAGCTAACTCACGTTCCTCGGTGAACACGTTTATAATCGCACGCTCAAGTTCCTCATCAGAAACCACACGGAAAAACTTCTCCCATCGAACCGTGTGAAGGTTCTTATACAGCTTACCAGACGCGTATTTCGTCATCATAAACGAAACCGCACTATCAATATTAGCCTGCGTAAGCCCTGAAAACATGGTTTCTGAACGATTCTCAGGCGTATGAACGCGCGAATAAATCAGTTCCAAATACCGTTCCTCAACAGCACGTGAATATGCACGCGGCAACGCATCAACAACATCACGCAACACTTCCAACACGTCAATATTCTCAACACGCCTGATGAACGAATCAGACCGCTGAATACGCCGCTCATCACCATTCCAATCAACAAACCGTTCACGCATTCTATTACCGTTGAAAGTTGCATTAATAAACCCGCGTTTGACGTGAGAAATCACGTCATTATCTTCTTCTTTCAACTCGGTTGTTTCACGGATAGAAAGCAACTCTTCAACAAGAGGAATCGGAATATCAACAACTGCAGGGTGGAACGTGTCATCACTGTGCTTAATAATCCTTCTTGCAACGGTTTTTGCACCAAATGAATTAGCATCATTCCGCTTGTGCTGATAAATTGCAACCATTAAGTCAGGCTGGTCAGAAATACTTTCCCAATCAACACGATAATCGCCCTCGTCAAGATACACGTCCCACTGTTCTTCTCCATCAAACTCTTCACACGGGTTCTCTGGTGGTTCAATCTTCGCTCTCCACTCACGATACGCAGGAAACTCGACGGTATCAGTACTCTCACGCGCAAACAGGTCAAGGCTGGTCTGCTGTTCCCCAAACGTGGTCTGTTTCGTCGCCATCTTACTCTATACAACACGCGCTATCCACTTATAGTTTATGATTTTGAATAGGACTAACAATGTTATACGTTGATGGATAGTGTTACTTCTTTGCGTTCAACAACGACCCCATCAAGTTTCAACTCGACAGTAATGGTTTCTTCACGTGGCTCGTGGTACTGGTGAATAAACTCAAACGGATATGGCATTCGTGCGCCCGTGGTTAACTGGTTTTTCTCATGTACACCCGCGTTGGTAAACTGGCCCCAGTTCGAGCTAAACGCAGGCCGTACAAACACTTCAGACGGTACGCTAAACACGATTTCTCCCACCATTGTCTTGTCACTTTGATTCTCTAAAATAATGTCTATACGACTGTCTGACGCTGTTTTTTCAACCGTGATGTTTGAGTGAGACACGAACGAGTGATACGCAGGATTCATACTATTCAATACGAGTAGACAAACTTATATGTTTAAGTAGGCTTGTTTTTGTTAATGAGTATCAAAACAAGAATACAAAACACTCACCCAATAACAATTTTGATTGTGACAGTGTTATTAGTGAGTTTGTTAATTGGCGGACTGGTAATCTTTTTGGCGTAAAGTACAAGTGTGAGGTTTTAATTATGGTGGGTTCGTATGTGAGTAGTGTATGCGTTCTTCGCAAGCACAAAGTGTTGAATCGGTGTTTAACGTGGTTGATGCGTCGAGTCAAACAGAGAAATTGACTCAAGTACTTGTTACCACGTTACAAAATCGTGATGTTGAGTATTCTGACACGGTGTTGGAAATGTGTTCGTTATACCTTGTGTCGAACACGAATCAGGACGATGTGAATCTGTACCCGGCGATTGACGCGTTGCAGAAACAAAACGTCACGATTCAAGATGAACCTGTAACTGTTGATTCGATTCGGTCACTATCCATGTTGTTGATTAATGAGTACGAACTACCGATTTCACCACCGGTTGAAGCACTGGTGGAACAAATCGTTTCACAAATTGGATTAGACACAGAACCAACATTCCCTCTTGAAAACGCAAAATCCACCGCGTTGACAACGTATGAAGAAACGAATCGGAGTCCCATGATTAGTGCAGCAACCGCTGTGTATTTGACCGCGAAAAACGCGGGTATTGAACGTGTGACACAAACAACAATTGCGAGCGCGTGTGACACGACCACGGTTTCAATTCGGAACACGTTGAATGATTTGCGTGAACAAACGAATATTCCGATAGACATTCCAAACACGAAAAGTACGACACAGGTTGATGACGTGATTCCGATTTTCAACGCGATTCACGCGCACGTTCGTCAAGAACCCGTAACGGTTCCTGACTCAATTCGAGACATTGGGAGTGACGTGATTTGGGCGAATTGGGATGGGCATTTGTCTCGGTGTAGTCCATCGTTGACGGCTGGTATGTTTTACATGGCTATTGTTGAAGGTGACAAAACAGTTGATACGGGAGGGTTGGACTTGTTGACTGTTGTGGCAAACGGGGCTGGTGTGTTAGAAGAATCATTGTATCACCGGTACAATAACGAGGCTGATGGTGTGATTCAATCAATGGAAGACGTGTGAGTGGAATGCGTCAGAATACATCTGTTTGGTATTGAGTTGGTTTTGTTACGGGTGGTGTTGTAATACTTTTTCCGTTCCGTAGTATCAAATCATAACCTTTAAATATATGAGGATTGTTTGATTAAGTGCAATGGTGCATGTTAGAGAAGACGGCACGGAAGAACGTATTGTCCGGGCAAAATGGTCGATGGACGGGGCAGAGAGCATTGAAGAAATGGCGGAGAAGTTGGAAGAGTTTGCTGATTCGGTTCGTGAGCTTGAGGATGATGGGTGGGAGCTTGAACAAGAAGTCGAGAATGATTACGCGTTCCTAATTCGGTCGGGTTCAGACGCTGAGTAATTAGTTATTCTTTTAGTTGTTCGTCGTAACTATCCCACAGTTCTTCTATTGGGGTTCCGGTTTCGTTGTGAATATGGCGGAGTAATTGGGCCTTGTTTTCAAAACGGCGTAACTGTCCCATGTGTAAGAATAGTTGTTAGTATGACTAAAACCCTGTTGGGTTTGCCGTGTGTAACTGTGTGGGCGTTGTTTTACGTGTTGTCAACCAGCATTTCTTCTTTTGACTTATCGGTGGTTTTTGGTTCTGGAATGGTTGTGTTCTCGATTTTTTGTCCGGGTGTTTGGTCGACGCAGTAGAAGAATAGTGCGTTTCGAGTGACGCGTTTAAATGAACCAATTTCTATTTCTTGACCGTTTGTTTTGGCGATTTCTTGAATCCCTTCTTCAACCCATTGTACAAGAATTTTTTCAATGGAAAAGCCAGTTCTGGTCATTGACTGTTCGGTGTATTTGCGTGCGAGTTCGGACGCGGCAAGGTACACGGCTTCAACTCCGTCGAGCGAAGCAGTGGAAAGCATTCCATTAATTTTTACTCCCTGTGTGGTGTCGACAGTGTATTCCTCTCGAACATTGTCTGGAATCATTTGTTGAACGTATTCTTGTGGGGTTTCAATAAGTTGGACAAGAAACTCGGCAATTTCTTCTTTTGTTTCGTATTTCTGTCGAATCGAGAGGTTGGTTTCAGTGGACACGTTAATGTTGTACTGACCACCAACTGGTGTTTCTCCGGTTTCTTTCTGTTCCGTTGCAACGATTGGGACTGAAATGCCGACTCGCATTGTGATTATATCTACGTTCTACCCCCACTTATAGATTGTGGTTTCTAATAGGACTAATAGTTATAAGTGTGTGATGAGTGTGTGGATGCGGTGATTGATTTTTCATTCACGTATTCGTATGTTGAACGGGGAATGACTATTGGGACAGTTTTTACTGTTTGAGTGATGTTGATAGATTAGTGCGTGGCGTGTTGGGACGTGGTTTGCGTAACCGTATCGTTAGTTTTATTATTATCCGATGTGTTGTGTTTCGTATGTACGGACGACCAATGCCACAGGAAATGCGGGACGATTTTCATGATGCTCGGCGTGCAGCAAAACGGGGAGAAGAGTATGATTATCGAGGGATTGGCGACCCCGGTGCGGGGATTCCAGACGCGGTTAAGTGTACTGAGTGTGAAGAAACGGTAGCCGACCTTGACATTGTCAAGGATAATGACAGTAATATTGTTGGATGTTTTTACTGTTTGAGTGATGATGAGGTAGAAGAATACGTTTAGTGTAAATAAGGCGTGTTTGAAATCACAAAAATATAAAAGCCTTGTATGTTTATCGTAGGTTGCAATGGTATTAGAATTAGGTCAGCCTGCCGCTGAGTTGTTCCTTATCGGACGAATCATTTTCGCAGGTACGTTGTTATGGATGGCAAGTAAACACTTTTGGCAGTTGGAGTTCATCGCTGGTTACGCGGAGTATAAAGGGGTTCCATACCCAACTTACATGACTGCACTGTCCGGTGGGCTTCTCATTGTTGGTAGTGTTGGTATTATGTTTGGTGTGTATCCCGTTGTATCGTCCGTGTTCGTGTTAATCTTCATGGGCGTGGTAACACCATGGATTCACGACTTTTGGGCCGCACAAGAAGAAAACAAGGCCGACGAAACCAATCAGTTCCTTAAGAACCTGATTATTACCGGTGGAACCATCGCGTTCTTGGGTCTTGGATTTGTGTCGTGGCCCTACGCCGCGAACCTTGGACTGTTCATTTAACAACATCCATAACCATTTTGTTTTATAAGTAAACCGGCGAGCCGTGCGTCCGTATGAGTGTTACTCGGAGAAATGTGCGTGTGGACTGATTAATTCAGTAACAGTGTTCTCCGTGTCACAAAACGCACAATCAACACACGGACTTGTTACTTCGTACCGTCCAAACGATTGGCATGAGTTACACACAATAGTCACGCTTACTGGAATGTTTAATTCCATTTTAATTTTCTTCACTGTTTGTTTGATTTCTTTACCAGTATCAGCGTGACCAGTACAATTATTTGCAAGCGAATCAATCTCGTCAAGATAGTCCTCAACCGTGTTTTCGTGTTCTGTTTCAGTCATACACATACAACAACGAAATGCGTAATCAAAAAACATTGCAATATAAAAAGTCCTATTTCAAACCATAAAATATATTTAGTTCGGGGTTGAATATAGTAGTAGGTATGGAGAAAACCCCGTCAATCAAAAACGTGTATGAAACGTACTCGAATGGTCGGTATGGGTACAGTCACTACATCGGAACGCGCCGCTATTTTGATTCGGTGTCAATCAGATACAAAATTGGTCTTGATACGGAATATCTTAATGCACGAGAGCGTGTGAAAGACGAAATTCGTGAAGAACATGGGATACCGTCGAACGTAATGTATAATGGAGAGAAGTGTTCATTTAATCTGGAAGTGTTTTCTCTCCAAGAGAACCATCATAACACGCATCAAATGGCAAAAGTGTATAGTGGAGGTGGGTATCAAGATGAGTACGATTTTTGTGCGTTTCTTGCACATGACGCGTTTGAACAATCTGATTCGTGGAATTGGTATCCATCAGCGGACACGGGTGCGTGTTTGCGGTGTGGATTGAGTACAACCACTCGTGTACCTTCTGGTGGAACCGTCCAGCCTGCTGGTGTTTCACACAATGAGGCTGATGCGGAAGACTTGTTGTGTGTTCCGTGCGGGTTGAAAGAAATTGGTCGTGAAGATGTGATTGAAAAACTTTCAGTTGGTCATTTTAAACGAACGTGTTTCACCGAGTCATTTCGTTCGTTTGAACAAATCCCTAACGCGTTGTGGGGTATGAAAGGTGATTTGAAAGAAACACTCAACAGTAACACGCCAGACTGGTTCTATTCGGCCCCAAAGTACGACGAATGGCAAGCACGGAATGCACAATTGAACCGTGTTAAAAAGCATGCAAGTTCTAACCCGTTTGGGTATGGTGTTGCCGTGTTTAGATTCACTCTCTCGTACACTGAACTTCCTGAAATACGGGGACAACGGATTCGGGGGAAAGACAAGTATGCTGTTAGAGCCAAGCCTGCCCCTGACCACTTGGTTGAGCGTGTTCGTGATTGGTGTGACGGTCGTGACGAGCCTGACGCGCTGTACTGTGCTGTTGAAGTGGGGCCACGTGGCGGTGTTCGTGATATAACTGTACACGCCGCGTACAAGTATAAATGAAAAGTTCTATTTAATACCATAAACTATAAGTTGTTTGGTCGTGTACGTAGACGTGTATGACGCAGACTAACGCGGATGGTCAGAATGGGAGTACTGCTGATGAAGTAATGCGCCGACTGGTTAGGCATGTTATTCGGCATGTTGAGCCGGGTGACATTCTCACGTTTAACGACCGTGATGAACAATTCGTTGTTAACGGGACGTTCAGTGGGGACAACCTGACTCATGCGACGGTGAAAAGTAGTGAGAATGATAACGTGTTTCGATTCATGGTGAGTGATACGAATGGGCCGCAGTTTTTGCGTCCCACGGGTGAACGCACGAAGTACGTAACTCGTGAGTGGGAGTCATATCCGCTTGAAACGGTTGATATTCTTCACACTCACCGGTTTGAAACGGGTGATGTGTATGAGTACGGTATTGACCGTGATGATATGAGTCAGTCTCGACTATTAGCAATTGTGACGGGTGAAACAACGCGTCATGACGACCCGGTTGTTATTCGTCTTCACATTCGGAAAGGTGACGTGTTGAGTGCGGAGCGTGATTACCTCTCGAAAGCGTATCACAAACCAAAAATCGTCACGGATGAGTCGTCAATGGAACAAGTCGGACGGTTGGCAAGTAAGTACCATGACCATTCTGTTGATGATGATTTCTCTATTACAGCGTTTGGGAGTGATGAAGATACGGTTGGGGTGAAGGTCACGTACAACACTGGAAGTAGTACGTACCTGCCCTACACACTGTTCATTCCAGAAACAGAGATTCGGTTTGAACCACTAAACTAACCATACACTACACGCGGCTTAATTAATAACGCATGTGAATCCATCTTTAATAACGTTCAACACATACTTGTTTGTATGAACGACCGTGTTACGTTTAACCGAGCAAACTACATTGTGTTGAACACGCTTGGCATGAAACAAGAGCCAGTAACACATGACGAATTAAGTCGGTGTGCAAACCGTGTTTCGATTGAACTAATTAATCACCATGAGTTTGACGCTGATGATATTCCCGTGTTCTTGAAATCAAATAAATCACCAAATAGTTTGTTCAATGAAGTGATGGCCGCGTTGAAAACACAAGGGAAGATTACTAACTCACCACCACGACGGGGTGTTGTTAACAAATCTGTTGATAAAGCAGAGTACTACGTTACGCAAAAAGGATACCAATCCCTTCTTCGAGTAACGAATGAACATAGTATTCCTGTTGAATTGAAAACCGCGATTAACATGGCCGCTCATCGTGAAGGGAATGGTGGATTTAACATATTCAACCGCCCTGACTCAGACCCGGTTCCAGAAGAACAACGCTAAACGAGTGGTTCTAAAACACTTTCCACGTCACACTCCGTGATGATGGATGGATGAACACGAACCGTGAGCGATTGTGGAGATACAGCAATTGAATGGTCTTCGTTATTCCATGTTTCAATTTGTTGTTTAACAAATGCTTCTAACTGTGCTGGTGTTGTGACGAATTCTGTGGTACTGTATGAGAATGAATTATACTCGGTCACGATTGTTATCATTGCAAACGCGTCCTTTTGTGGATGGTCGGCGTTTACAGGATGGATAAATAAGCCGTATTTAGTGCGTAGCGTGGATTGTTCGCGTGGGCCGCAGTATGAGTCGTCTGTAACGTTCACGATGTTTTGAGTGGTCATATAAGCGAATATAAGAAACTCAGGTGTAAACATATTTCCCCATTGTAGTGTCTCCCCCGCCCAATTCATAAACTATAAATATCTTCTTTACGTATAATCAAGTATGACGGAACAAGTCACAAGCGAGGCTGACAATGGAACTGACCCGATAGACGTGATTGAATCGGTCGAAGTTGGCGATTATGTTCGATTCAATGATAGGGTAAACCCACTCACGGTTGAGCGAGTGCGCCGTGATGGAACCGTGAAAAACATCGAAGTTGTTGGTATTCGTGGTGGTGTGTACCGAATTAGTGCGCGTGTCGGACGCGATGATGGGAGTTTACAGCGTGTTTCAGGAACGAACGAGTACGGTGTGTACACGTGGGAAAACATGACTCTCAATAGTGTTGAAGTAGTCAGTACACACGAATTAGTCAAAGGTAATGTGTACAGACTGAACGACGGTGATGACCCGGAAAGCGTGACTTACGTAATCCTCACGGAATCCCCACCGAGTAATCGACGTGCATGGGATGCTGTTCGTGTCCACATGTACAAAGACGAAGTACTGTCTATTAATGAATCAACGTTCAACCCGTTTTTCAAAAAGCCCGATGTACACGACGGAACTATTGAGTACGTTGGGAAGGTTCACGACTACTATTACGATTCTGAACGTGATAGTCACTTCAACATCATCACGATTAACGAAGGAAATAGTAGAACGGGTCGTGACGTGTACGTGGCTTACCAACCCACTAATAGTACTGAATACTTGCCTATTACCATGTTCATTCCGACGCTCTCTGACCGGTTGGAACCGTCTTCGTACACCGAGTTTGCAAACTAACACTCGGTTGGGCACATTTTACGTGTTATTTTTGTGCAGAGTTTACACTATACACTGGATTTATCATCAAAACAAACACGGTACTACGTTGTGTTAATCGTCGCTCTCATCGTCTTCTTGCATTTGCTTTAACTGTGCCAACATGTCATCAGTCTCACCAAGCTCAAAACTCACTTCACCATTTGCGCTTGAGCCTTTGTGAACGTTTTGACTCTCAGGGATAGAGTCGCCACTTCCAACATCCGTTTTTTCATGTTCTGCTTCGTCGTAACTTCCAAACCCCATAACACGTTATCCTTGGGACTGTATAATAATAAAACCTTTGTTTGATTACACGTTATTCCAACATAAAAACTGGTAATTCGATTACTTTGTTAGCACAACGAACCGTGACGGCACACATCAACAGATTTCCAGTCATGCATCAGTCGCACCTCTCCCTCCCGTTTCAAGTCTAACAATGCTTTTGAAACTTCATGCTCAACATCCATCTCGTCTACTTTCTCACTCAATTCATCCATTGAGTTAGCTGTTTCAACAACATCATCAATTAACTTGTCTCGTGAAACCGGTGTTTTCGTGTTTTGTAACACCACTTTCACAACCTCATATAATGGCACGCTTCTTGTTCCAAACATTACAAGAATCTATACTATGACCGTGTAAAACAATTACTATGTTATTTCGTTTTTTGTTTAATGAACGATTTGATTGATGCACCGGACTGGACAATGAATTTGTACGCTCCATATCCAAGCAGGCCAGCCCCAAGAATCGTTCCACCCGTTACAAGAACAACAAGCACAGAAATGAGTGCCAGCGCAAGAGAGACAAGAATTGACGTGAAGAACACATACACGTAGAACATGGGACTCAACCAAGGTTCTGCTGTTAGGAGGACTGCAACCTCACCATACCTCCAGTACGAAACAATCACTAACGCTAAAATAAGCGAAACTACCCCTCCTCCACCACTGGAACTATTGTCACTTCCCATGACTCTCAATACTATCTCCACGAGTATAAAATTACTGTTATATCCGATACAATTAGTTAGGTTGAAAAATAATACCCTCTTATGAATGTTGATAGAGACAATGTCTCTCATGTTCCAGTAATCAAAACTGGGAAACCAATTTCAACGCGTGATGAACAACGGCGTGATTTTTGCGTGTTCCGCCATTCACAAACGTTGATTCGTGTTGGAGACACAGTGCATATCGTGTTCACACCGTTTGAAGCACAGAACACAACAACACGCGTAAAAGGAACTATCAAAGCATCAAGTCGGTGTTTTACCGAGGACGAAGAATTTATTGGACACCGACTCGCTATTCTCACAAACAGGAATACTCGATACACTGTTATCACGCACAATGTTGATAAGTATGACTCGGTTGTACTTCGTGAAAGCCTAACAGAAAATGACGCTTTGGACAACAAGGCTGATTTTTACGGGTGTGATGTAGAAATACACACAGAAGGCTCATGGAAGGTTCAGTCACCAATCAAACAACATGACCCGGCCACAACAAACAAGCCCTGAAACGTACAACAACGTTTCAACAGAACACACCGAACTTGATGAACTTTCTTTCTTGTTAGATGGGATTGTTGAACAGGTTCAACACTATCCAACAACACCGAACCCGTTTGTGAAAATCGTGTGTTTCACAACTAATCAAACCCGTTTTTTCAAACAGGCAGTCAACAAGTTTGACAATCTTGAGTACACGCCAGAAATGGAAAGTACGAATGGTGTGTACGTGTACAAAGTAACGCTGAAAAAATGATTATGCACAGGATAATATTATTGTGTGCATAATACTCGTTGTTCGTAACTACGCAAAAACAAAATTGTCTTCTGTTTCAAGATTGTTGTGTTCAGCCAACCGTTCAGTCGTGAAGTAAAGCGTTTTGTGATGACTGTTCTTTTCGTTTCCAATCTGGACAAGGTTGTGACGCTCAACAATGTTTTCAATTGCTTCGTTGATTTCAGCGTCAGTGTCCATATACACTGCAACTCCGTCAACACCATTCCAATTAGTTGTTCTGGCAGTATCAACAACACTCAGAACTTCCCGTGCCTCAATAATCGAACAGTTCTGTGTCGACCCTTTAAAATCGTTCCATGCATCGTTGAGTACGTCAGTACTTCGTGACATGTATGACTATACGAACCCAACATACTTATATTTAATGGTTTAGAAAAGGACTAACCAGTTGTATTATTCTACGTCTGTCGAGTCATTAGCACCCGAATCATTATATTTGCTACCATCAAGTGAAAACAGTTCTTTTGCTGTTTCATTCGTTGTTGAAACCGGCTCCCACGGTTCCATTTCATCAATTGTTTCCACGCTTGTTGAAGAATACTTGTTGTAATTGTCTAACGAGTATTCAATAGCTTCTTCTTCATAGTGTTCTTTTGCCCACTCTACCATGTATTCGACTTCTTCTGGTTGCAACTCTCCGGCGTAAACCGTGTCCACTACTTCTTCAATATCTCCGTCACGTGCGGCGACCAAATAATATGCGTGAACAACGGTCGATTCTGTTCCAGCAAGACGTGGATACTCTGACACGTCTTCGTTCACGACGATTTCACCATGATGGTTGTGATACTCGTCGTGAAGAATGAACGGGTATTCAAACATTTGGTAATTGTCGGTGATGTTGTAAAACTCGTCGTCTTCTTTTTCTTGTTGTTTTTCTCTAATATGAGTCCGAAGGTCGTCCCATGTTTTGTCATCAGGGAGTGGTGTGACGAATCGCTCGACATCATACTCGACTGAGAGAACAATTTCTCCAAGTGTGTAATCAAACGATACCCACCAGTACTGTTCGGTGAGTCCGGTCACGTACTTAATCGTGTCGTATGTGTCTGTTCGATATGATTTGTGTCGAACTTTTACTTCTTTCATCGTACTTGAATACGTGGCGTCATACACACCGTGAGCATTTTCAATTAATTCAGCCGCGATTTCACCACGCACATCTTGTTCATCATTTACGTCGTCAGCATGGAACACGATACGAATCAGGTTGTCTACTTCCTCGCTCAGGGAGTCGAGCGTGTAGAGTTCAAACTTGTACGTGTCAATACCAGCAGTCTCAGGAAAGACAACTGTTACAGTGAACTTGCTCTGATTTTCTTGTTCTTCGACGTGAACACTTGTTTGATTGTAAAACGCGCAATAGTCAGAATCCGTTCTCATAATGTTACGTGATTATTGTACCCATGCGTACTTAAAACCCATTATACAGGCAAGTGAAACTAATGGTTGAAACTGATGGTTGAAACTAATGGTTGAAACTAATGGTTGAAACTAATGGTTGAAACTAATGGTTGAAAC
>LFCJ01000168.1_pt1 | contig 36895 bp, 25 predicted proteins | sample 643141 | NCBI WGS metagenome assembly LFCJ01 (sample SAMN03766243, study PRJNA286221) | soda lake metagenome | biome: soda lake; feature: Kulunda steppe; material: water; isolation source: sample B1-Br-g2 brine of Lake Bitter-1 | place: Russia: Kulunda steppe | collected 2010-07
TCGGTGGCTGTGAGTCATCACAGTGACTGGTGAATTCGTCTCGACGGTTACGTTCTTGTCTGCACTTCCTGCAGCGCCAGTAGCGTGTACGGTATTCGTAGCCCTCTGTAAGGTCGATCTCGTACGGCGTTGGTTCAGCGCCGGGGAGCCACTCGTCGATCGCGATCAAGTCATGTCCGTTCAATCGAGCGACGTCGCCCGGATAGCTACGCTCCCGGTCGCTTTCGTAGTCGCTGGCTGATTGGTGGGTTCGATGCGGTTCGCTCTGGGATGGATGATCTGTACTCATCGGTGCTCTCGAGGCAGACGCGCCTCGAAGCTCTCAGGCGCATAAAAAATGCCTTGTAGCGTCTGCTGTCGGGGACTCTCTTTTTCATCCACTGCCCGATCCGTTCTCTGCTCAATCCCACATGGGTTCGTCTGAAACCATCGGACTTGCTCCTCCCGGAGCTCCTATCCCAAGCTTCAACCCCACAAGGGTTCGTCTGAAACCGATCTACGCTCTCGAGCGGCTGACTCGAGACGACGCTTCAACCCCACAAGGGTTCGTCTGAAACCTTCAGTCCGATCCGACCGATGCCATGCGTTCTGCCGGCTTCAACCCCACAAGGGTTCGTCTGAAACGGGGTGCGGAAGGTGTCACCGCTGACGAAGAGATCGCGCTTCAACCCCACAAGGGTTCGTCTGAAACCTTCGAATATCGCTCGAGGACGACGAGGAATAAGGAGCTTCAACCCCACAAGGGTTCGTCTGAAACCAGGGCAACAGTACGTCTCCTTCTCGTGGTTTCCCCACCTTCAACCCCACGAGGGTTCGTCTGAAACCCCACTACCCATCCGGTGTTTGGATCGTCATTCAGCCCTTCAACCCCACGAGGGTTCGTCTGAAACCGGCGATGACGCGCTCGAGGAGCTGGGCGTGATCGACCCTTCAACCCCACGAGGGTTCGTCTGAAACTGATTCCGTATCTGTCTCTTGTCCATACCGACTGTTCCTTCAACCCCACGAGGGTTCGTCTGAAACGGTTCTGGAACATCGTCACAGCGCCAGATAGGTTCTCCTTCAACCCCACGAGGGTTCGTCTGAAACATTGAAGACTTAGTTCATCAGCTGTCGCCCGACCAGCCTTCAACCCCACGAGGGTTCGTCTGAAACGCAGCTGGTCGAACGTCGTACGGTGCGAAGTGCAACCTTCAACCCCACGAGGGTTCGTCTGAAACTTCCATCGACCGTGTGATTCGTGAGGCGTGGTGTCCTTCAACCCCACGAGGGTTCGTCTGAAACACGTCAACGTCCATCTGCTCGTGATCCTTGCTCGTCCTTCAACCCCACGAGGGTTCGTCTGAAACCGGACATCGAAGGCGCGGCGGGACGCCGGGACCTGTCCCTTCAACCCCACGAGGGTTCGTCTGAAACTCATCGCGTGAGTTTGGCGAAACATACCAAAACACCCTTCAACCCCACGAGGGTTCGTCTGAAACAGCCAGGGACCGGCGGACGTCGACCCCAGACCGATCCCTTCAACCCCACGAGGGTTCGTCTGAAACTCGGTGGCCCTGGGGGGCGCGAATCGCCTATCGCCCCCTTCAACCCCACGAGGGTTCGTCTGAAACTCGAGCGTTTCGGAGCCGCCGTCGCCGATGTAGTCCCTTCAACCCCACGAGGGTTCGTCTGAAACCAGCACCGTGACTTTCGATAACACCGTCAAGTGCCCTTCAACCCCACGAGGGTTCGTCTGAAACGACGTCCTGCGGGCTGGGGTACGGATTTCGACGACGCCTTCAACCCCACGAGGGTTCGTCTGAAACGACGAGGAATGGGTCGAGCGAGCGCAGCACTCCCACCCTTCAACCCCACGAGGGTTCGTCTGAAACCGGTAATCGCGTGCCGAGTGGAGAAATCGAAGGACGCCTTCAACCCCACGAGGGTTCGTCTGAAACGTGCTCAAGGCAGACAACTTCCTCCGAGGGAAAGTCCCTTCAACCCCACGAGGGTTCGTCTGAAACTCGATTTCCTGCCAGCCGTTATCGTAGCCTTCCCACCCTTCAACCCCACGAGGGTTCGTCTGAAACAAGACGATCGCCGGGGAGTATTTCGGCGCGAACGGCGCCTTCAACCCCACGAGGGTTCGTCTGAAACCATGCCCAATTGTAGGGCTACAGGTGCCATATTGAGCGACTACATCAAAGAACTTCCGTCGACCGGTAATCGCCGCTCACCCCCCGGGGGTCGACGGAGATTCCAACCAGTCACAAGAATCGCTGATGTTCAGTTGGGGCCTCACCATACACAGTTCGGTTGAGCAGAGAATCCGAGGAAAGTTCGTAGACAATCGTCGATTCACCCGGCTTGAGTAGATCCTCAATCTCACCCAGAATTTTTGTAAGTCTCCTTCCTCGAGCACAGAATTCTGGACGTGAGTCAGATATTGACGGCCTATCTTCAATGCCTTGTGGGTGCGCGATCCTGATACAGTGAGTTTCGTGAAACCGTACTGATGCATTTTGTCTACAACATCACGCGTGCCATCACACAGCTAACCGCTATGTAGCGATTCACCATGGTCTATTTTTCTGGTTACAAGGCACGTAGACAATCATCCAAGGGTCGCGAGAACTCTGATATCGGTCTTGGAGTAGAATTCACGGTTCGTATGAGCGTTCCGATCCCGAAGAAATCTCTCGACCTGGTCTGCAAGCTCGGAAGCGTCCTCTCCTTCGGTATGGACAATGAGCGTCGGACGATCGTGAGTGCTTGTATCGATCACAATCGAGATCTGTTTGAACTCCTCTGGCCGTCGTTGCTCTTTGAACTCAGTCGCTACTGCATCGGCGAGTTCGTTGAGTCTGGCCGCTGAATCGTCAGTCATAGGTTGGGTAGAGCATTCGGCTATTCAGTTTCACTGATTGTCCCGTCGCCAATATCCAACTCCTCTTCTAACTCTTCGAGAAGCCGCCTCCCTTCCGTATGAAGATCATGTGCTCGCTCGAGTGAGATTTCTCCGTCTTCGATCTGGGCAATGATCTCCTCGAGGCGCTCGGTCTTCTCTGAAATCGATGCATCGTCCGGGAGGTGGGTAGTGTCGGTCATAGGTATCACAGGAGGATGTATCCGAGCAGTGCCAACACGAGAATTACGAGCATCGCGATCGTAACTCCTTGGCGACGTTGTGATTGGGTATATGCTTCGGCAGCAGCTGCTTTCTCTTGCTCGTGGGCTTTCCGTTGCTCGAGTGACTCGAGGGCGTGATCAAGTTGGTTCTCGAGTATGGTAAGCCGCTCAGACGCAACGGCTTCGAACGTGTGATCGAGGTCTGTAGCGAAGTTCGCGAGTTCGGTAGTCACGTGGTGGTCGTACGTACTGTCCAGTTCGTTCTCTGTGGCCTCGAGTCGGGTCCGAACCGTTCGTTCGTATGTCTCATCCAATCGTTCAGCGAGACTCTGAACACTGGTCTCGAGGCGCTCTTTTTTCGGAACGATCTCGCCTGCGTGCGTGGGCGTCATGACGCGTTTGTCCGCGACCTCGTCAGCGAGTGTCCGGTCGTTCTCGTGGCCGACGCCGATGACAATTGGTGTGGTCGTGTTGTGGATCACTCGACACAGTGGTGTCTCGTTGAACACACGCAGATCTTTGTCAGAGCCGCCTCCTCGGGTGAGCACGATCACGTCGATACGGGCGTTGTCGTCGAGAATGCTGATCGCCTGCATCATCGACAACATCGCATCATCACCCTGGACGCTCGAGTGTTGAATAACGATATCTACGTCGGGATGGCGGCCGTGGATACTTGTGACAGCGTCTTTTCGGGCGTCACTGTCTGCGCTCGTCACGATCCCGATTCGACGAGGGAACTCCGGAAGCGACTGTTTCGTTTCATCGGCTAAGAGTCCGTCTTCCTCGAGAATACGCTTGTTTTCCTGGTACGTCTGCTGGTACGTTCCCGCTCCGATTTCGACGAAATCCTCGACGATAAGCGAGACACTGCCGTTCGCCTCGTAGAACGAGAGCTCGCCTTTCACGGCGATCTGTGTCCCATCGTCGATATCGGTGGTGAGCGACCGCAGTCGATAGCTGAAGATCACACAGTGGATCGTCGAGCCCCCGTGAACGAGGTCGAAGTGTGCGTGGCCGTTTCCGGAGACGCCATAGTCAGAGACGTCTCCGAGTACGTAGTCGTACTGGAGGGAGGACGTTTGCTCGAGGGCGTCGCTGATTTCGCTGTTGAGCGCGTCGACGAACGTGATATTTTTCGTGTTGAGGGTGTCTTGATGTGACTCGAGGGAGGTCTTGGTGTCCTCGTCTGCCCTCGAGTCGACGCCCATTACCACCTACCTGTTCGTATCGATACTAAAATGCTCGCGTCTCAGTATATGAGATGCTGGTTGTTGTCCTCTTGTAGAGGTCTGGTGAACAAATCGATACCGGCGTCTCTGGAGTTCGCTGATCGAAATTTGGATGGCTAATCCATCGTGGTTACCCCACACGTTCGAATTTTTGACCACCGTGGGGTAACTCGAGAACTCTCTGGGGGACACCACTACTTCCGCTGATAGAGTCTCACCCAGTAGCTATCGACAGTTCAATAAACTGGCTCTGATGTATGTTGTCTACAACATCGAGCGTGGCGTCAACTGGTTGGATTGGTAGTCGGATGCGGTTCGCTCTGGAGTGGCTGATCTGGCTCATCAGAGATCTCGAGACATACTAAATAGCGCCTCACGCCTGTTGGCGAACAAATGTGGCTTGGAACATCTGCTACCGAGGTCCAGTTTCGAAAAGAGGAGAGCGTTCTGAGCGAACTATCGAGTTACCCCACGAACTCGGTTATTTAGAACTCGTGAGGGTGACTACAATCAAAGTAACCGTCACACCAGCTCGAGAAGGTTTGAATCAGTAGTGTGTGGGCCAGCCTCTGATCGGTCCAGTGCAGCACGATGGGACTACTCCGTCTTTGAGGCGCTTTGGCGGAACACAGTACCAGCATGTTGATTGAGAATCCCCGTTTAATGATAGTGAAATGACTGATACACCCGACACAGACACCCCTATCGATTTGTTCTGGTCCAGATCTATGCCCAACCCCTGGATTACGAGATAGAAACTACAATTTCTAAACACTCGAAATAGGAATGCCAGAAAAACAGGATACGGAAACGACCTTAAACAAATCGATAGAGGTGTGTCTGACGATTATTTCCCCAAAAAACTCTAGTGGTGAGATACTCATAAGTGACAACTAAAACAAATCGATAGGGGTGTGCTATTCTAGTTCTAGGCTAGAAGACAAGAAGAGAAGGAGCCTATACGAGTATCAGCCTTCTCGGGCTTGAGAATCGATAATTCTGCTTTGCTGGCTTATCACCTTCTGGCCGAAACAAATCGATAGGGGTGTGAGACTCTGCAAGAACAAATCGTTGCAGGTTTCCTCTCCCCCATCGACAACTCCCGAAAACACTCTTCTAAACGATTCTATTGGTTGATCTCATCTCGATAGAGGAAGGTTTTAGTCAATCCATTGTGAGAGTCCTTGTATGCCAAACGACCCAGATTCTAATACCCCATCTAAAAACACGGGTTCTATCAAGGATCTTATCCTCGAGCAAGAAGAATCTGCGAGTCTTATCCGAAATCGTTCTCTGCTCGCGCCCAACGAGATCGTCGACGAAGACCGCATCGTCGGGCGTGATTTACAATTGACAGAAATCACTCAGCATCTCCGCGTTGCTATCAACGGCGAGCGACCGCCCAATCTCTTCCTCTATGGGCCATCCGGCACAGGAAAGTCGCTGATCATTAACGCTGTCTGTGAGAATATCCTTGAGTTATGCGAAACTCGAGATATTCGCTTTGGCGTAATCCACATGAACTGCCAGAACGTCGGTACGCTCGGTTCGGCAGTGTATGAACTCGCCCGGAAGGTCGCTACTGATGCTGGTGTTTCGGTCGAAGTTCCCGAACACGGTATCCCAACGAAAAAGAAGTGGCGAGAGCTGTATCGACTGATCGACGAACACTACGACACCGTGGTCATTATTCTCGACGAACTCGATATGCTGGTCGGACGTCGCGACATCGACGAACCCGCGTTTTCGCGATTGCTTTACCAACTCTCTCGAGCTGGGAGTGCTGAGGATACGAAAGCGAACGTTTCGGTGACGGCGATCACGAATGATGCCACGATGATGTCAAACGTCGGCAGCCGTGCAGTAAGTTCGTTTACTCCCGAAGACGTCCATTTCAATGATTACGACGCGAACCAACTTCGAGAGATTCTCTACCATCGGACGGATGCGTTCTATGAGAACGCACTTAGCGAGGATGTGATCCCGCTCGCAGCAGCATTCGCCGCCCAAACGCACGGTGACGCCCGAAAGGCGATCGATCTAATGCGGACGGCAGGTTCTCTTGCCGAGCGCGAGGCCGCAGACCAGGTGACCGAAGCACACGTTCGACGAGCGCAGGACAAAGTCGAAAAAAATCGTGTCCTCGAGGTCACCCGCGGGATTAGCACGCAGAAAAAACTCTGCCTCCTGGCGACAGCAGCAGTGGCTCGACAAACCGGCAACAAGACCGCGAAAAGTCCGAACGGTTATACGGTGTATCGATATCTCACAGATACGCTCAACGTTGATCAGTATCACCAGGAAACATACGTCAACAAGATGAAGGAGTTGACGACCTACTCGCTCGTCGAATCCGAACGCAAAAGTCAGGGCCCACACTCAGGCAGTTATCTCGAGTTCTCGTTTGCTGAGAGCCCTGCGACGATCATGGACACCCTTCGCGAAGACTCCCGGTTTAACGACGTGCATGATGACGAACTCCGAGCGGTGGTACAGGCCCAACTTCGTACTGATTCTCAGTAACAGCGAAAAACAAGTCGATAGGGGTGTGTCCACTCTGGCCCGAGCTGTCCCAAACAAATCGATAGGGGTGCGTTCTCTGAGGGGTGATTCCAGAACAAATCGATAGAGGTGCGGCTCGTAGACTGACTTCAGTAATTCATATTGCACATGGGGTGTGTTCGATCGACGTAGTTAACCAACACTCACGGGGCACACCATCTTGCGTTGGTTAACAATAGCTGGTTCTGTGAATTCGTCTCTAGCTCACGGCCGAAACCAGTGCGACAAGCGATATGATTCCAGTGGATACGATCTTGGCATGAGTTACCCCACGAAATACAATAACTAACCCCATGTGGGGTAACTCGGATACCACGACGAGACACCACCGTTTCCAGTATTTCCGCTGTCAGTGCCTCGAGACTGTGGCACTACCTTCTGGGTTCGTAGGTACGACCACTCATCCGTTGATGCTCTTGGAGCACACTCCTGAGCTGTCGACAGGCATCGTTCGCTCGGCGAGCAAGTTCATCCTCTCGAGTTCTCTGAAGCGATTCGGCGTACCACTCACAGGCATCAGCAGCGAGTGCAAGCCACGCCACTCGAGTGTGGACACGTCCATGTCGACGTCCAACCGTCCAGATCGTCGCGATCGCATCGAGTCGATCTCCGACAGCTTTGTCGCCGTGTGTTTCGAACCACTCCCCTCGAAGTTCGCACGCTGTGATAACCGTGTCACAGAGTTCAGCATCGACGCCAAGGACAATGTGAACGCCTCGAGTCTGCTGGAGCTCAATAATCATGCTTGGGCCTCCGTGACCTCGAGTCGGACCTGATCCTGATGTGAAATGGCGCATGCCGGTGAGCAGTATACAGTCGACGTCGGGTTCTCACATGCTTGATTGAGGCACGATTTTCTCGGACGTCTGGGTCTCCGTATTGATCGCTGGTTCATTGGTTTTTCACGCAGGCACTATCTCAAACGCGCCTGCAGCCCTCGCAGGCGAACAAAAACTGCGGTACGAGGAGGAAGAGGAGGTGCCACAATAGTGATGTGAGTACGGTAGAAAGATGGCGTAGATTGAGAAATGGCGTCTGAACGGCTCCGAAGCATCGTTCCGATGTTCGGTGGAGCAACAAGCTACGCCGAGACACTCGATGCAATCGTCGAGTACGTCGACGCCCAGCATCCAACGACAGACGAACTGGTTGGCTGGCATCGGGGACGGTTTGAACGGGTCTCGAGTCGGGGTTCGATCTTGCGTCGGTGCGACTATCTCGAGGATGTCGGCTTCCTTGTGGTTCGGTCCACTGAATGGCAGCTTGGCTCAGAGGGGGAACATTATGTGGCGAACCGGTCAACCAAAACTCTCCTCGAGATCATGTGTCGACGAAACCTCGGGCTTCGGAGCTTGCTCTACGCACTGTCTGTGGGGCCAATGTCGATCGACGATGTTGGTCGGCAACAACTTAACACGCATCCCGAACTTGGTTGGGATCCATCAAACTACGATATGGCGCTACAGCGGGTCAACTGGCTCCGTAGTCTCGGTGTCGTTCAGAAAGATGGTGACCAGTACACGCTGACAGCTGAGGGGCGTCAGTTCATCGAGAACGCGGTAGAGGCGTGGGCAGACTCAACAATTCCAGAGGAGTCAGTTGTGTCGGATCCAATGGTGGCTGGAACCTATGAAACCATAGTAGAGGCAAGAGCAATTGATCCCGAATTTCGAGCGACTGCGCTCTATCAGTTCAATCACACCTGTGCTGTCTGTGATGTAGATCATCCAGCTTTGTTAGACGTTGCCCATATCCTTCCTTGGTCAGATTATCCAGAGTATCGAGCTGATCTCCATAATGTACTCCCGCTGAGTAAGATCCATCATGCAGCATTCGATCGGAAGCTGTTCACGATCGATGCTGAATTTCAATTGCAAGTGAACCCTCAGTTTGAAACGGACAGCCAGCTGCTACGTGAGACGATTTGTGATCGTGCTGGTGAGCGCATTTCGCTTCCCGAGCACACGGTTTCCCCAAAGTATCTCAGAGCTCACAATGCGGAACTAGAGTGGGTTTGATTGAAAATTACGGCTCTGGTGAATCACTAGACTGTGACCACTTATTGGGGAGGTCACGCCACTTGAGGCGTCAGGCTTGATTTACCATGGTTGCAGCCTCGAGGAATGCGACGATGTCGAACCCATTGTCCGCCCTCAGGACGACATTGAGACAGTACAACCTGTCACAGCATGGTGATTTACCAGAGCCATAAGATCTTGTGACTAAGACCAAAGCGCCAACCCAACCGTCCACCTCCATACTACATGAGTTGAAACGAAGGACCTTGGCGTCAACGAAGGTGGCATAGAGAACTTTGGCAAATACAGATCTAATCTATTTCAAATTTTTCGAGGTGTAACGCAAAAAGTGGTTGTTCTAATTCTTCCCCACAGTCGCATCTGAACTTAATAGATCCTTCCTCGCTATAAGCAGAGAATTCGAATGTCTTGCAGTTGGGACAAGTAAAAGCATGTGCAGATGTCTCGGGATTGAAACCTGTATCACGAACCACCTTTGGTAGGTTGTTCAACTCATCAGGAACAACCCCACCAAGATCATTAAACTGGTCTTCAATAAGCGGATAGATACTGGAAAAAACCTCACCTTCTGACAAACCCTCCTCAATGTCAACGAGTGGTACATATGCTCCTGTCTCAACTCCCCAACGGTCCAGTGCAAAATCTACCATTCTGTTCAATCGTTTATCAATCTGTTCTGCATCCCAGGAGGTAGTCTTCGGATCAGGAAGTTCATTAAGCATCTTCATCGAAGAGGATGAATACACTGATTCATACTTTTCTTTGTACGAGGAAGAAGAATCCGGTAAATCATCTGTCGGATGTAAAAGAGCTAAGTTGCCAAATTTATGCACGTACTGTGCGTGGTCGATGTTGAGGTCTGCTGGGAGATCACCCTTATTTTTTGGAAGGACAAATTCAATTTCTTTGCTTCTCTCATTGAACGATTCAAAGCTAGACAATGAACTGCCCTCATGACTTAGTTCGTATTCGTAGAGGAAGTACCTGACGAGGTCCTTGTTTCGAAGGCCGTTCCATCCGTCTTCGTTAATTCTTCCTTCGAAAACATCGCTCCGACGAAGATTCTTTTCAAATGAACGGTTTGGTCCATAGCTACCGATAGCATTCTCAATTTCACGGCATACCGACGTGAACGCCTCTGATTTTGACTCAAAGACATCAAAGTCACTTGTGGTGCGTTTACCGAAGATCATCGCAGCTGTCGACACGCCGTCTGTGTAGTAGACCTGATGAGACAGTTCTCTGAATTTTCGGCGCCGGAAGTCGGTACTTGCTCGGCAAACCTGATACGCACGCCATCCAAAAGAATCCAGTAACTCCGTGGTTTGGCGAAACTCTTCTGAGAATCCAAACTCCTGATGCAACGCGATCAGTAGACCAACGACATTCTGCTTCGAAATATTCCTATGAATATTTTGTAAATTTATCTGTATTTCTTTTGTAATTTCATCCCCCTGTGTATCAATCTCTGACGGGTTCATCACTAGTCGATATGATTCAGATGCCTTGAGGAGACTATCCAGGTATTGATTGATGTACTGCCTAATCTCGTCATTATGACGTTGGAGTGGGATGTGATCGTCAACTGCCTTAATTCGTCGGTGGAGATCGTTGATTTCATATTGGCTTTTATTATTATACTGGATCTCCCCAGAGAACATTCGCCAATGTTCCTCGATGAACTGAGTCAAATCTGATTCTGTGCCGACGGTCGTGATATTCCGGATAACTTTACCAAACTGGTTGAAAACATCGTCGGCCAGCTGATCGTCCTCTATTCGGTTTGCGCAGTATACGAGGTAGCTCTTGATTTTATCTGCAATCGTAAGCGTTCGACCTCGATCATTAAGCGTCTCGAAAATACGTCCGGCCTCGCTAATTGAACCAACCTTATAACGAGTGACTTCAAACCGATTATTTATTAGCCGAATTAAGGTTAATAGGTCTCGATAAAACTCTACTTCGGTATCCGCCTCCTTCTTTTTTTGATCTAACCAAGTTTCGACTGTTTGCTTTGCGTTCTGCAGTCGTTCCTCAGAAACTGTATCCGGAGATACGTTGGCTGGCGCATTTTCATTAACCACGAGTCGTTTATACATCACCCTATCATCATTCTGTAAATCGAGGCGGCGGTGGGGCTCGTTCTCCACGTACACCTCCCGAAGGGTAGCATACTGTTTTTTTGGCCTATCTTCAGTTTGGTCGAGGTTACTGCAATCGATATCAAGTGCGTTGGTGGCTTCCGCAATACCACCCATTATTATAGAAATCGTAGTTAGGCGTTGCTGACCATCGACAATATCAAACTTTGTAAACTCATCACTTCCTGCAGTGACTTTCCCGGTTTTATGTAAAACAATAGTTCCAAAGTAGTGATCGTCGTCATTTCCGTCTATCTTTTCTTGTTTAAACAAGTAGTCGATATCGTTTAGTAAGTCTTCTACATGTTTTGTCTCCCAAGAGTAGTTCCGCTGGTACCTCGGGATACTGAGGATAGAAGTGTTAAAAATCTCGAGCACGTTAGTTGGCTTTTGCTCAACCATGACCAAACAACGTCTGTCTTGTGATTAAAATTCACCGGCCGTGATGAATCGCTCTAGGGCGGTTGATTTCATTGGTTGATGGCACGCGTGATTTTGTCGACGACACACCAGGACGGTTTCACAGAACTCACGATACCAGCATCGCGCACGCACGGCATCGCTGAGCGTGGGCTTGATCACCGAGAAAGCGGTCTCAGACAGTGCTCTCTGGCCATAGAGAGCCTAATCGATCCGCGCGTTTTTCGCGTGATCGATGGGGCCAAACTCTTGATGCTTGATCAGCGATCTGACACCTTCTTTTCTGAGGTTCTCGCGTAAGCGTTTCTAGTCGTAACTTTGTCCGCAGCGAGGTGGCGCAATTCACCCACGTTGCGGCGGGCGAGTTGCCAGCCGATTTGGGTGGCATGACGTTTCTTTGTCGTCCAGTGAACGTCGTGAACAGCCTGTTCGCGGTTTCACGGTCAAAAAACATCGCGTATATCGCAGCTCGACCAGAGACTCGTGCAGATGCAATAATAATCGCAGCAACACTCGCCAAACGCCCATCTTGATCCTGTCAAACACTTCTACAAGCGTTGAGTGATTCGGGAGATTGGCCTTTTCAAGGCCGATCTCCGCCAGTATTTGTGGCATTTCCTCAAGAGATCAAGCGTTTCGCGGTAGGATTTTTCCAAGCAAACTCGGAGACAATGGAGCGAAACGACGGCGTAGTCGGCTACTAACAGCAATTTAAGCCAATGACACCACCTTCTCAGAAGTAAAAAAATTTAGACATAGAGCATCCGCCGCTTCCCGCTTCAACTGCTTAGTTTTGACGGACTAAGCCGTCGCTGTCTAGTGATTTATCAGAGCCAAGTCATCGAACAACCGCGAAGTCGAGGTAACTCTTCAAGACCGGTTCGCATCCAGGAGAACTGAGTATGAAATCTCCACACATGTTGTCACCATGCTAGAAACCGCATCCAAATCGTCCTGGGAAAGACTGGTTTTCACTCCATGTGCGGAGTCATTTCCAAGCTTGCGTACCGTATTGATGTCTCCTAAATATGCCTTTATTTCATCAGAGTTACTAAGTCTGCGATCCCTGCCACGTAACGGGTCCGGATTATCCTCCAGTGCTTTTATATTCGATCCAAATTTCACAGGATTTTTATCATCGGTTAAAAACGGATCCATATTATTGTAAACCGAAGTTGTCATCTCCCAAGTTAGATCCTCAAATAGTCTTCGTACGAGAACCGCAACACTGGTATTGTAGCCAAGTCGATAACAACCATTTATTTCATTAATAATGTCTAGGTAAGACTGGTGTTTTGGAATGTGCTCGTTATAGATTACCTTTCGGATATCCGGCGATGTAAATGATAATTCATCGCCTCTATCATTTTCTTCAGCCTCAATCAGCCCTAAACACCGTTCAAGACCCTTCGTTGTTAGTCGGTATTCATCATCATTCCGCTGTTCTACAAACCGCTCGTCGGATAGTCGCTTGAGTTCTCCTGCTGTGTCGACATCTTCTGGATGTTCCCTGACGAGGTTTCTTATATCCAGTACTTGAGCGTCACGTTCGGTCATAAGTTCTTGACGAGAAAACACAGCAAGTAATACGACTTCAGCTGGTCTTTTGACTTCGGAAACATCCTCCGCAAAAGAATCTGGTGACGGAACAGAATCCATACACCAAGGTCGTAAATACATAGACTAAACTGTTGTGTCAAGTGGTAGTTTAAATAGGTGGCGGCACGTGATAATGTCATCGGCCATGTGATGTAGTGCCTCAAATACAGGGTGATCAATTCGTTAACAATTTTTTGTAATTTGGACCAAACCATTGCCTTTTCTTAAATGTTTAATGAAAAAAAATCTACTGAGACTAGAATCCGGTCGTTTGACGATCAGATGATCAGTTTCTCTTCCAACTTCTCTAAAGGGAACTGTATCAACAATCTCTTTCAGAAGAACGATTGAAAATAGCATCGCAGCGTTACAAACAGCTCCAGTGACGGCCGAAATTCCGTCTCTAATTCATCATCAATTGAACTCACAAAATACTGGCGATTAATAATACGGTTGGCTCGGACCGGTAGGCTTTTGAGATTAGTGGGAAGAGAATTGGCTAACGTCTTGCGCTTAAACATGGAACCTATCTTTGATCAGTCCACTTCGATATCGTTTGAGCCTGATCTCACTCCGGAGTTTTTTCAACAGTTTGATCGGGTCATCGATCGGATTGTACAATATCCCGAACGAGCTGAATCAATTCTCAGTCAAAGGATTGATCGGATCGAAAATAAACTCGGGAATGATCCAAACAATGAAATAGTTCGGTATTTGGCCGTGCTAGAAGTATTACTGGACTTAATCGAAGTTGGATATGGAGTTGGAAAAAACGATCCAAATTCAGATGCGAATATCGTAGTCTACCCTCCTGATGTGGATCGTTTTTCAGAGAGTCCAGATCTTTATAAGGATTATGAACGCAGGGCTTTGGAAAAGGAGCAAAAAGCTCAGTTCAAAGAACGTTCTATTCGGGAGTTTATCCGAAAAATGGAGACTCCAATTCGACACAAGGGAAAGCAAATCAGTATAGAGGATTTGGTCGCTAATGGACCTTCGCTATATAATGATCTGATCGAAGCGCGGAGGAGTAATCAGCAAGAGACAGCCAATGTGCTTCGATCAACAGTAAAGCCGTATCTTCAGATCGTTGAACCGGGCGAAAAAGATGAGCATACAGGTTACGATCTTCATCACATTTGGCGATATTTTCGATACACTTGGTTAACTCCGTACAACACCGTGCCAGGTCGGAGCATGAACTTCCTGATTAGGGATGCTGCTCGGGAGAATCACCCGGTTATGGGGATTGCTTCGTTAGCTAGTTCAATGATGAATTTGGGAGAACGAGACAAATTCATCGGTTGGACGGTTGACGCTCTCCAAAACCGACTGAAACAGCGGACTCGCGAAGTCACTCATGAAGAGCAACTTCCGAAAGAGAAGCGCGACTACGAAGGAGAAACCCGCACTGTCTCACGCGTCGAAGAACTCGAGACTAAAGAGGAGTGGAACGAACGAATCGAAGAATTGTGTAGCCGTATGCGGCCCGCGATCAAAAATGGGATCATCAATACTATCGAAAACATTCGGTATGATGATTTTATTGAATATAGTGACATTCTCACCGAATCTCACTTTGAAAACCCAACAGAGGAGACGTTCAAAGAACTTCGAAAAATAGAGGGAATGGCTAGGTATGTGTTTCAAGGAGAACCCGACCTAGAGTCGAAAAACACGAAATTTGACCCGGACTATTACGGACTGTCCAAAGAAGATTTAGTCGATATACCTTGGGAAGATACTGATCCGGATGAATTAGACTCGTGGAAAGCGAAGAGTGAAACAGCCCTATTTGTTCGAAAGCGCTCAGAGAACCTTCAGACGCTGCTTCGAGATCGAGTCTACTTGAATGAGCATGAGAATCTTAGTGATCGAGAGTTCATCGAGACCGCATTCGATTCAAATCGCGGAGAACAGGTGATCAGCACTGGTCTCAGGGAAGTGAAAAAGCGGCGTGTTGGTGCAGGTATGATGAATATTCAGGTATGCGGTGCAATTCCACCGTATAATGAAATTTTAGGTGGAAAGCTAGTCGCAATGACACTCACCGGACCCGAACCGATCAATCACTATCGATCCAAGTATGATGGTTATACTAGCAAAATTGCGAGCGCAATGCGGGGTGAGCCCATAAAAAAGCCAAACGAACTCGTTCTGTTAGATACAACAAGTCTATTTGCAAGCGGTAGTGCACAATATGATCGAATCCGAGTTCCAGCTCCAAGTGGACAAATTGAATTCCAAAAAGTGGGTCAGACATTAGGTTATGGATCTGTACACTTTGGCGCCATGACTCGAAGCAGGCTAGCAGCTGTCACAAAGTCAGCTGAAGGCAAACAAATGGTTCGTAGTCGGTTCGGAGAGGGAATTGCACCTCGAATGCGAAAGATTCGGCGAGGGCTCGAAAATCTTGAGGTTGACACTCAAATCCTGAAACATGAATCTCCACGTATTGTATTCATTGCCCCGTTAGCAACAAATGCATCGGCATATCTACGGGGAGAGACCGATGATCCCAACTACTATTGGTCATTTGATGACGTGGCAACAGAGCAAGAGATGATCTATGACCACTGGCGAAAGAGGTGGGTTAGCAAACGGATTCAGAAAGATTACATAATGGACCGGATTAAGGAATTTGATGCACGGGAGGATCTGTTGTTAGGTCCACAGATCGATTATGATCAACAACAGATCACAGACTATACCTGATTAGGATTGTGACTGTATTGAATCCAATAAGAACAGAACTAAGTGGCATTAGAAGAAGACTGAGTTATTGACAGACTCTCGACTGAAGCAATGTGGTGACAATGGTAGCCGAACACACGACAATTGAATCTGGACCTCAACTCCTGTCGGAACTTGCACACAGTGGTGTTGCTGAAACACTTACCAGAGCACAGCGGCGAGAAATTCACATTCCGACTGAACTCGACAAATTCCTCGATAATGCACTCGAGAATGACAAACAAGTTATATTGACGGGAAATCCGGGGGACGGGAAGACGCAACAAATTTTAATCGAACAAGAACGATACCCCGCTGACGAGTACTTCTACTTGCTTGACGCTTCAACGTATGCAGACTATAGCCGCTTACTCGATGAATGGCAGGAGTCTTTTGAAAGCGGCCAGGGAGGGATTTTAGCGATCAATGATGGTCCACTGTACGAAATGGTCACACAACAGGGTGATAAGTATCCATTCCTCAAAACAGTTCGAGAACAACTAGAGAATCAAATTGTATATACGGATGGCCAAGAGGAGATCGAAGCTCAAGACATCATAGTTGTTGACCTAAACAATCGAAATATCTTGGTGCCAGATATTATTGATGAGGCAATTCGTCGCCTTGCTGAGAATATAGCCAAGAAAAGCCACGATCACGGTGGCGTTTGCCACATTCAACATAACGCTCGCAAGATAGCTGACCACACCCATATTAGGGATAATCTCATTGATCTATTGATCCAAGCTGGCCAGCTCAGTGACCATGTAACTGTACGTGATTTAGTGAACTTCTTGAGTTACTGTATTACTGGAGGATATACAGAAGGCCTGACTGAGTACGGTGAAGAAGTCAAATATTATAATTTGGCTTTCTCAGGAGAGGGGAAATTGTTCAACCTCTTCCGTGAACACTTCGACCCAGGCCAACTCACCCACCCATTCGTTGACAACCAGCTTTGGACCGAAGCTGAAAAAGAAATCAATCCACGTGATGAGGAAGATTCGCGTGAAGAGATTGAGGACGCTTTCCTACGGAAAAAACGCCGGTTCCTCTTCGAAGACGAATCGATGATGCCAGAATATGAAAGCCGTGAGTTATACCAAAGTATCCACCACGACTTCCTAAATCATCGAAATAGAGACCTCACCGGTGAAAGTTCAAAAGAAGATCTCATCCAACGTATAAACGGATACTTCTTACCAAACGACACGAACCGTTCAGAACTTCGTCTATGGCTGTCACACCGTTACCGGTCGAAAAGTTCGTTAGCTCTTGTCTCCCGGACAAAAGTCCCAAAAGGGAAGTTCTCACTTGAGCGTCCAAAGCTGAATCGGACTATTCGGAAGGCGATCGAATACAGCCCATCTCACCTAATCTTAGAATACTCAAACGAGAGCGGTGTCCTCCGATTGCGAGTCACTCGAGAGTTATTCAGTAGCTTGAATGCGTTAGACTCGAACGTACCCTATACACTTCGAGACCGGGATGAGGAGCAACAGTTGTTAGAATTCATGGAAGAAATCGAATATTACGAAAGTTACAGTCAAGAAAGTGGTCAAATCGTTGTCCGTGATACAGAGTCTGGTAATGTCGTAGAAGTCGAAGTGAACGGCGGCAAATACCGAATCTAACAATGGCTATCAAATTAAACGATGTTAATGGTGAGGCGTCGGAACTGACATACGGGTTCAAAGCCACGTCTCGTTCCCTAAAACCCGTACACCTCGCTCAGGTGTTATTCAATTATTCACTCGGCTACGTCCATTCACCAGATCTACTGTTCGAGTTCCTCGATAAACCAGCAAAGACCCCATCTTCAGAGTTGAGTGATGAAGTAATTGATCGAATAGAATTCACTCATCAAGTAGGTGATGAGCATAACGAACTGGATCACCTTCGAAAAACAGTTCGTAAGGTTCTAGCCAATGATAACGCACTCTATGCGTCTCAGAAGGGATCTGCACCGACTAGTACGAGCGACTGGTTTGTCACATCCCCCATGGCAGGGAAATCCATAGGTGGGTATCTCTATGCAGTAATAAAAAAATCAGATAGCGATCTTAATGAACTATTGCGAGCACAACTTCAAGACCACCATGACAGTGTCTCCGTTCTCTTTCGACCTTTGGCACACGATACTGAGCGGTCGGATGCTACGGCCACTCCATGGGCAGAACCCGAATTGAAAGACGCCTTTGGGGATGACAAGATCTCTAATGATCTTGCAGAGGGGTATGCTACGCTCAGTCAACATCTGAAAGATGTGAACGGTGGCGGGATTAATTATCCCCGTGATCTCCGTCGCGTTATCAAACTATCCTGTGTAGCCACGTATCTCTATATGGCAAATCGACACAATGAAATCGCAGACGATTCGAAAGAATTGAAAGTACCAATTGTTCTAAATTATACGGGCAACAGAGAAAACCCGGTCGCTGATGCAAGCCTCGAATGTACCACCAACGTTCGCTCAGAAGTCCAGAAAACGTCGCTGATTGGCGTCCGTGGAGCTCTACAAAATTACAAAGCACTCGACGAAGAGGAGATCCTCACCCGAATCGAGAACAAGGAACTGTTGGACCTCGACCGCAAGAAGAACTCCAAATTAGAGAAAGACTATCAAGTATTCGAAGACATGTTTACCGCTGATCCAGCAGATTCCGCCTTCGAGAAACTAACCAATACTGTAAGCGACGCGATTCACCAAGGTCGGTACAAGACGTACACACCCGTAGATACAATCCAAACATTTGGGTGGCGATCAGGGATCCTTAAACCTCGAGGAAACCGAGCTAACGAACGACGGTTTAGACCGGATCCAGAGGTATTGGAAGCGATTATACTCTCGGTGATAGACCCTGGGAAAAAGTACCCACTTTGGGAAGTCTGTGAAACCCTTCGTGAAAGATACGGGGTTATTGTTGGAGGGACCGAGAACGATCGTGATCACCTGAAAGAGTGGGGTATCACGGTCGGAGCAAGCCAAACAGAGCGTGACCCTCTCTCAAATCGAAATTACGACCAATTCAAGCGTGCTGTCATTAACCTTGGATACGCTCGAGAATATGCCGATGGAGTCACCATCGTCTCAACCGACATATAACCATGAGTGAAACAACCCAAGAATCCGTTCCAGAGCCGGTATTCGAGTCAAACACACGACTGATCAGTGAGGCAATTGGCCAGCAAATTGCCCACCAACTTGAAGAAGCCTCTCTCGGGGTTATGATCGAATCTCCTCCGGATTTCGATCCTAAGTGGTTGATCGATTCACTCAACCGGACCAGTGATTATACTATCGGGCTGTCACTAGTCAATCTCGGGGAGGTTGATATTGAGGCTGTCCAGGCACAATCAGAGGAGACCGGAATACGGGTCGACGATTCATTATCTACGGCTATTCAGTGGCGGAATCAGGAAGAGACCGAATTTAGCTGGGATGACCGGCCCGTCCCCGATCGAATCGTAGTATTGGTTCGAGGTGACCCAGCTCGGCTCAATTCGCTACATAGGCTAGTAGACATACCGCTAGGCGCAATCAGAAGCCGGATCGCCCAGATAATGCAGGAACAACCTGCGTTCGAAGATAGTGAGCCTGCTCTTGAGTTATGGCAGGCATTAGGTGAAGGGGTTGGTGCTCACCTGAGCCTCGAAGCGATTGCAACCTACAGTGTCAATACTCATCGATCATCCAGCCAGAAGTCGATTGAGGCACTTGGGGTGGAATTGTACCACTTAGGATTGCTCCGAGATAGCGATTTGTTTACGGATGCTGTCGAGAATCGGCTCAAAGACAATCATGAACTCGTAAATCGAATCCTCCACCTCACAAATCGGGATCGGCGGCGATTGATGAATAGTATTCAAAAAGAGTCTGAATCCACTCAGGAAGATCAGGCAGAATTAGTCGAACTAATTCGACGGTTCCAACGGACACACGATGACTCGCTCCTAACTAAACTCGAGTACAAAGACGTAAAGGAAACGCTCCAGACAACGTCTCAAACCCTCTCGCGGGCACCAAGCGAAAGTGAGAGCCAAAAAGGGGACACAGAGGGCACTACTTCGTTAGATGCGAGCTCCTCAAAGATGTCCGATGGACAAAATCAGAGATATACACGGCGACACGATGATTCTGCTGTCGGCGTGGAATTGACATTTGATGATCGGTCGGACGAGGTGGAGAGTTTAGTCGATGATATTAATGAAAAGATCACGAATGCCATCGATCGAGAAGAAAGTCGAGTTGAAATCACATACGGTAGTAGCAACAAAGCTGTCATCGATCTCTACACGGATTACTACCACTTCGTATCTCGGTTTGTTGCAAATGATATCTTTGGAGGAATCGTCAGAGACATCGAAAATAGATCTGAAGCAATAGAGAGTGTTGGTTCATTTGATACTCAATACTTCCAGATCGATGATGAAGAGAGTAATATCAATCGACTCCGTGATTTCGCAACGCGAGAAGAGGAATTTCAGCCGGTTGTTGACGCCTTGGATAGGTATGTAGAACACCGAGCGAAACTAATTGATCACCTCGCTCAAATTCTCCACAGTCCATTACTTTGTCTTCTTGGGGACGAGGATCTCCTCAAACAGTCATCGGAGTATTTGGACTCATTCCAAGAACTCCAGAATAAACTCGACAAAAAGTATCGTACCCTTCAAAACGCAAGTCCGAGGGGCGCATCCCAACTCCTCTCCGAGTTTTTACTTCTTGATACGATAGTTCTCGAGACAGCTTCTGGTCGTGAAATGATTCTCTCACCGCTTCACCCCCTCCACCTGTGGAAGTATATAAAACTCGCTGAGAACGTCACTGCAAATCGCGATTCACTCTCAGAAGAAGAACGGCAGTTCCTTGTGAGTAGTGTCGAGGAACAGCCTCATGTCCTGAACAATGTGACTATAGGAGGTGGACAGTATCTTCCAAACAAAACATATCTAATACAGTCCGATGAACTCGGGACACTGCCTGTCTATACCGAAACCGATCGCGCCGAACCAGGGCAGAACAACGAATTGTGGGACTACTTGCTGGAGAAGTTCACCAGCGGCTATCCACCTGCAAGATCGAATCTACGGCTCAGTATCATTGATCCCATTGACCCGTCTGATATTCTAGCGCACGTCAGTAGAGCAGCACAAGCAAACGAGATTCACGCAGCCACTATTGAGTTCTGCTTTATCAACAGCACCCAGCGAAATATCCTTAGAGGGGCAACATCTGCAGAGGAAGAAGACATCTTAGAGGTGTTCGGGCCACGAAGCGACTTTGACTCATTCACTGTTAAAACGAAGCAATTCCCCACGTATGAACGGTATTGTGAGAGTCTCGAAGGAAATCCCCAACACTGCATCGTCATCAACGATCATGGAACCTTTTCGGTTGAAGAGTTTGAACGCGATCGGGACACTGCAATCCACCCACTGTATGTTCCAAAAGAATTCAGCTACGATGCTCTTCAGAACGAAATTGACATTCGGGCCTCAACAGAGGGCAAACTCTTCAGCGAGTACCAAGACCTCATCAACCAATTGTTCAATCAGCGTCAGTCCTTACACGATGCAGGGGTCCATTCGCTTCAAGTTGAAAAAGACGATGTTGAGCAATTCTTAGATAAATCAATCTGGTGTGTTGTCTCAGCGCCAGCCACGAACCTTGATCCGTTCTGGGTTGCAAATCTCATATCAAAAGAAAGGCGAGGCGATCGGAATTATGGGATCTACTCGCATGACTTCGAGTTATTCACTCGCACGCTTCGGCGACTCCTTAGCGAGTATCCAATTGCTCCTGAGGAAGTGGACATCAGTCGGCTTGCCGATCGAATTGCAGAACTTCAGCACAGTGGTCTCCTTCGCCTTATTACAGAGGAAACACTTGGTCAAGAGCGTTCGAGAAATACACAGGGACTACTTGGCTCCGTTATCGCTGTCCAATGGCTTGAGGAACGCTTTGAGGGACCTAAACTCATCTTCTCAATCGACGACCCGAGAACGCGACGATGGTTGAACTTCGGGGATTCGAACCGTCGAGCTGATTTCGTTGTTACACAGTTTGATGAGACCAACGGGCTCGATCTGTCGATTGTAGAAGTGAAAACATTGAGCGAACCGTCTACGGCCTTCCAGATCGATCAGAGTCAGGAACCGCCGCTTGTCAAGGGAGATGCCATTGATCAAGTTACGAAAACGGTTTCCACAATTCGAGAGTTATTTGAAGGGGAGGATAACATTACGACGGCCCCGCGCCGAGAGGCTCTGCGTGAACAACTCTATTATGAATTAGTCGGTTCGGAAGTTCCTGGGAATAAGGGAGAGTGGACAAACCGGATCAACAACGTGTTTCGAGGGGATTCGGAACTAACTGTCCGTCCCCATGTTGTCTCTGTTGAAATCACGAGTGGCGACACAAGAGAGCCAGAAATAGAATGTACAACTGACGAGGCTCAGTCGGTCGCGATCTCGAGACTGCCGAGACAAACGATTGTTCGGCTGATCATGAACGGCTCAGACGCGTCTGTCAAACCTACGATTAGTGATGGTAGTTCAGAAGATGAAACGTCGTCAGACGACTCTGAGTCCGCTGAGGGTGAAGAGTTAACCTTTGAGGAACCTGAGACGCAAACCGATGGTGAATCATCTGAATTAGAGCCAGACGTGGTCGAAGATGACATCGATGAGGAACCCGACCAAACAGAACCCGGCGATCGCAACGACGTATCAGAAGACACCAGCGAGACCGGTTCCCGACCAGAGTCGTTCGGGAGTGTCGAAGACTACGCTGACCAAGCTGAGCAACTCAAGTTAGTACTGAGTGACTTTGGAATTCGTATCCGAGATATTCCTCACGAAGAGGTTGACGTCGGTCCAAACGTTATTCGGTACAAAGTCAGGATGTCCCCCGATGAAGAGCATAACCAGATTCGGCGACGGTCTGAAGACATTGCCCGTGAGATGGCATTAGAACATGAGCCCATCGTGCATCACATCAAGGGAACACATTTTGTAGCTATTGATGTTCCCCGAACTGATCGTCAGGTGGTCAATTTCTCGGATTATCTTGATTCACTTCCTGACTCGTCGGAAATTTCGGTTGGAGAACTCCCATACATCGTCGGGATCGAGCCATCTGGGAACGCTGAAATCGCAAACTTGCAAGATGCCCCCCACATGCTTGTAGGAGGCGCAACTGGTAGTGGGAAGACTGTGTTCCTCCGTACTTTACTCGCGTGTATTCTCGAGCGTCAGCCGATAGAGAATACTGAAATTGCTATTGTCGACCCAAAACAAACAGATTTCATCTTCTGTAATTCGCTTCCAAACCTCAAGACTGGCGGTGTAATTACGGAGAGCTCTGAAGCACACGAACTCTTTGACTGGATTGTCGAGGATGAGATCCCACGACGAACCGAAGTGTTAACTGAGAGTCAAAGTGTGGACATCCAAGATCATAATGAGAGAAGCGAGGATCCGATGCGTCCGCTAATAGTTATCATCGACGAATATGCGGACCTACTCGACTCATTGGGTGAGGATGGAGATGAGTTCGAAACTCAAGTTCGACGGATCGCTCAACGAGCCCGAAACGTCGGAATCCATCTTATTGTGGCTACTCAACGGCCGAGTGCACAAATCATCAACACCGATCTGCGATCCAATCTTAATGTTCGTGTTGGGTTCCGTGTGCCATCTGCTTCTGATTCACAGGTAATTTTAGACGACTCAGGAGCTGAAGGTCTTGTTGGGCAGGGTGATATGCTCTACAAGGAGACTGACGATGCAGTTCGCCTTCAGGGAACGTTCATCGAACCTAATGAACTACGAGACCTAGTGCAAAGAGTTACATCAGCCACATATGAGGAGTGAAGAGTCAAATTCGACAAAACCGAGAATGTATCTTCATGCTTTTCGGACGTGAAAATAGCGGACGCTAACAGCAACTCAATGATTGTCACAAATCTCATGTCGTAATTCCCCCGCCAACTCAGGCTCACACTCCCGAAGCAACTCGAGATCATCACCGATAGACTGTATTTTATTCCGTACGCGGCTTTTTGTTCTCGAGTAATAATTATCAGAAACCTCCACTTCACCAGCCAAAATCTCTTTTTCACGCTCGGTTAGCAAACCACGATATTGATCATCAGCCATACTGAACCGTGGTTCCGGCTGATCAATGTATGTAGTGGATGTATATTACTGTATTCAGTAATCTTATTAGCTTAGAAATATAATTGGGGATATGGAAAGTCAGCTTCCTTCCCCATCATCCGTATCCAATCTGAAACTCTGTCGAGAACGAGGTCGAAATGAGGTAAATTCCTTCCTCGAGTCAGAGGTCGTAGATCATCGACTAGGGTCGGTCCCGGGATGGAAAGCGGCCTTTGGAGCACGGTATGGTGAAGAATTGGTTGCAGTATGTGTTTTGGGTCGGCCTGTTGCTCGTCATATCGATGCCGACACAGTGGTCAGTATTACAAGATTTGCAGCACTCCCCTCACGTCCGCCCAATACCGGATCATGGCTAATTGCTCGAGCCCGGGAATGGGCTCGCTTAGAAGGCTATAAAAGGATGATCGCTTATGCTGGTGTAGCTGACAACTATGGTACCATCTACGAAGCTGCCGGTTTTGAACTGGAAAAAGAGGAACAAGCAAATGGGACCGGTTGGAAGAACCGCAATAATCGAAGGAGTGTATCTGACTTTACGCGGCGAAAATGGGTATATTCATTCGCATAAAATTACATCATAATTGATGTATGGGCCATATTAAAACTAAGATCCTGACTTTTTCGACTCACACATCTGCCTAATATTATTCCCTCGCAACGGTCTTGTGGCTACATATCATATTTCACCACGTAGGCCCATGTTTTTATCTAAGAGCGTAGAGGATTGTGTCTGGAATTATGAAAATTAACTGATACTTTTATATAGCCAACACTACTGTTACCACTTACCATGTGACCGGCAACAACACTTATGATGTGCCACACGACACATCTGATGTGTCTAATATTAGTACAGATTTGCAATCAGGGACCATCATATTCGATAACTGATAACACACGGGCAAAACATGAGCGAACCATCGATTCCTGTTGCACTAGGGCCAAAGGGAAACGTTGTTCCAATAGAAGAAGCAGAGCGGTTTAAGACGGATTATTATCGATGTAGGGACTGTAATGAGATACTGAATCCACGAAAAGGAGCGATTCGAACCCACTACTACGCACACAAACAAGGTGCGCTAGAGGGGAAGACGTGTGCACTTTCGAGTCAATCAGATATTGATGAATTGTTAGATGAATTAAGGACTTCAGATATTGAAAAGAACGAGCAAGATCGACATATCCGGACATATATAGGCGAAGCACCAGGGAGCAGAATTAGATTGTTTGGCGTGCTTCCTTCCTTAGATTGGGATACAATTCCACAAAATACAGATGTGAACTCACTTATAGATAGTATGTCAATTCGTACGAAAGGGGTTAAAAACCCTCCAACACCGGGGAATTTTCATCCTTCTGAACCAGAGGTTCTGATAAACCTTGATCCAGGTGCAGAGGAGATTACTGTTGATATTGAAGGGGGTAAAAACCTTAATTCGTTAACAGGAAAGTGGAAAGGAATAGGTCTATCAGATGGTAACCTATTTGTCGGAGATCAAAGCCGTGCTCGCCGTCACCGAAATAATCAACAAATAAAATTTGGAGAATGGGTATACCTCGCTACCACTACAACACCTAAATCATTGCCGGAGGCTGTCCATACCCATTCTCTTGGTCCGTTTAGCGTACTCGCATTTGCTGCGAAGAACGAAACTGAGTCTCTTCTAGACGAGTATGGGGATGGTTTGACTGCGGATCAGTATGGATTTGATGCAGATGTTATCCTTCCAGCAGCAGCGCATCCGACCTCAGAAGCCCCAATCAAGGGCAAACAAGGAAAAACAATATTTGTGAGTGTTACACCTTCTCCAGATATCGACCCGATATTCGAAGTCGTTTCGATTCCTCGCAGGGAGGGTGATGTTGTGGAGATTGCTCCAACGGGGCCCGGAAACCCGCGTTATTTCAATTCCCAGTTTCCATCCAATGGCTCTCGAAGAATCAGTATTCACCAGCGAAATTCTAACCGTCACAGACTGGTTCACCTTCACTCGAGAGACAAAAATAATAGTTCTCCTGAAAAAAGTTGTTTCGAGGAACAGATTGGGCTCAAACTTGATCTCGACGAAGAGGAACTCCTGCTCACTCCTTTTGAGGAGGATTCGCAAGTAACGATTTTAGATGAAGCTGTAATTGCCGCATTGCCAGCTCGAGTATCGTATGTTGGACCACAGGGGCTGGAGATTGAGTTTGTTGCACAATTCTCATCTAAATCACCACATGGCCAACTTGTTCGTCGCTCTACAACGAATATTCAACAGGTGGTGCCAGAGATCAGTCAATGGGCGTTACAGGGCTGTGAAAAAGTGGCCTTTGATTTCGATGGTCTGGGGTCAGTGCATATTAATTTCACATTAGGAAGTGATTCAGAAGAGAAAGATCTGGAGGAAGAGCTAAAAGTCGGAGGCATCCAATGAGTATAAATCTCGAAACTGGTGATGTTTTCTCAACTGAAGTTACTACCGTGACTCGGTCTGGCTTAGGGGCGGTTAAATATGGTCACGACACGATCTCAATCGGTCCAGTGACATGTGATAAGGGCACGCTCATCCATGTAAAATATCTCGGAGAGGAACAAGACAATTCGAATACTACCATTAATTATGGCCTCTGTTTAACAGAACGTGTGGTTTCTGACGATTATGGCAAGTACATTGAAAATATGGTCGGCCACCTAATTCCAGACAGGCCACCGGAATTTGGTGAAATCATCTACGCAAAGATCGATGATATTGATGAGAGAAATATTGGTGTGGTCACATTTGATGGTCAGAAAGTATGCTTAGGCCCCGTTCGTGCTCAGGTCGGTGATCTCGTTCAAATTTCAGGGGTGACAGAAACTGCGGCTGAGGTGCTCACAGAATCAGCGAAGGGGGATCAATATGAAAACCGGTTTAATATTCTCACGGGTCAACTCGATAGTCTACCGATTTCTGAAGACGAGGAATATACAACAGTAATCACTAGTCTTGAAGGAGAAACACCCGTCAGTCAAATCATAGAAGTCCCAATAACTTTCCCAAACGAAACGGCAGCTATTGGGCAGAAAGTCGATGTTCGGGTTGTTGGATTCGAGCATGATAGAGCTGTTGGCGAGATTTTGAAGGCCTATGATGAAGTAGGGCGAGTCGAAAACCTCGGTCACTGGGGCAGGATGCAATTGCTTCGAAAGGCTGGGTTTGGGAGTGATCCGTTCCGAAACTTTGCTGCTGAATTCATTGGTGTAGATAATTCAAATCTTCCTCAGAAGGAAACTAGACTTAGAACAGCGATTATTTCGGAAACCGTGCGGCTTTGTCTTGAAGAAAAAGCCTCACACAGTGATGAAGCATACCCGCGCGCACACATTACGGGAATTCGACACTGGGTGACACACAAATTATCGACGGTTCTTGGGAGGCCCGACGAAGACGAAGACGAAGACTGGTTCCGTGAGGTACTCACTGATGGGAAAGGGCAGACGCTCACGTTCCTTGGCGACATCTTAGAACTCTCTAACGGCTACTACGCCATGTCCCCCACTCGAGTGATCATGATCGGTGACAAAGAAGGTGTCTTGGTTTCAGGTCGGCCAACATCATACTTCCGAGAGTTAGGCCTCGATATCGAATTTCAGGGTATTTCTCGGCGCATTGTAAATACGACTGAAAGTGATCTTAGGGGCACAGGATTAACGATACAGGCCCTATCAGACTATCTCGGTACTAATGATACCGAGAAATTTGACGCTGATTACTTGGTCGAGTTTATTCAAACGAAGCAGCACCAAGAATGGGTGCCAGAGAGTAGTTGGGAAGCGTATACAGGTAATCGCGGGTATGGATTCGATTGGGGCGACGATCCTCTGCGCGTTGAAACGACAGACGGATGGATCCTGAGTTTGTGGCGTATACCGGTTGAGTATGGCGCAGATGAATTCCAAGTTAGGATTGAGTCTACAAATGGCGACGACCTTACTCAGATGGTTCGAGTACCCAACCGCTTCTATAAGCAGGTTTGTCTCGCTCTCGATGCCATGAGTGGGCTTTCCCGCGAGGTCGAAATCTCACCAGTTGGCGACGACGCTCGTCTTAGTTGTGACTTTGCGCCACCACGTGCTCAGACGCGATGGTTAAGCGCAATTGGATCTCAATGGGAAGGTCCACGCCATGGGAAACTACATTGGCGAATCGATTCATCGGATCAGCGGTCAATTGAACAGGCATTTTCCAAACTTCCAGTGAAGATTAAAGACACGACAAACGAACTCACAAACTAATGCAATCCATTAAGCAAGTTTCAGAGAAAATTGATTCGGACCTGCAGCGCTATCTCGAAGCAACGTACCACTTGCGTCATCCGCGTCTCATCAAAGAACGCCGTGCGCTAATGAGCGAGGGTGAAACCTCTACAGAGCCATGGGTCGAAGCAACTCCCTCGTATGTTGCGGGAAAGCACCTTCGTAATCTCGACCTCCCTAAGTCCGTTGTGAGCCTTCTTAAGGAGCTTGAAAGTCATAATCTCGATGTATTCGACCCGCCATACAGGCATCAAGCTGATGCACTTGAAGCATTCTTTGATGCACAGAAGGACCTGATCGTCTCCACTGGGACTGGTTCAGGTAAAACTGAGATTTTCTTGTATTCGATTCTCGGGCAGTTAGCACAGGAAGCACAGCGAAATGTTTCAACACAACATCGAGGGATTCGTACATTAGTTCTGTATCCAATGAACGCCCTCGTTGCAGATCAATTGTCCCGAATGCGACTGCTGTTCGGCGATGAAGACGGTGCCGATACACTCGAGGAACGGATGGGACGACGAGTCCAATTCGGGATGTATACTAGTCGAACTCCCTATCACGGAGAGTACGACACAGACAAAAACGAGGCCAGAATAAAGCCGATAGTTGACCGGTATCTTCACTTACAGCGTAACAACATTGATCTCTACGAAAAACTCGAACAGAAAGGCCGTATCCCGACGAAAGATCTTGAAGGATTCCGAAATTACGGCGCTTCAAAAGAAACGCAATTCAGGACCCGGCCAGGCGATACAGAATTGTTCACCCGCCAAGAGATGCACAGTTCTAATGAGTATGGGGGTACCCCTGATATCCTAATTACGAATTATTCAATGTTGGAGTATATGTTGCTCCGGCCGATCGAGCAACCACTCTTCCAGGATACTCGCGAGTGGCTTCAATCTGATGAAGAGAACGAACTGACGGTCGTTCTTGACGAAGCGCATCTATACCGGGGTGCGCAAGGTGCAGAGGTCGCGCTGTTATTAAGTCGGCTATTGCAGAAACTGGATATCTCCAGAGATAGAGTGCGGTTCATTCTTACGAGCGCGACAATGGGGGACAAACTTGAGACTGCTGCACCAGAGTTCGCAGCTCAGCTAACGACAGGTGAGCCCGATGAATTTGAGCTAATCGAAGGCAAAAAGGAGACCTATGTCGATGGTAGTCCTGTAGACAATCGAATCGCAGAGATCCTGGCACGCATCAAATACGATATCGACGATGCTAAGATCCGGAATTTAGCTGCTGAAAGAGACTGGGAAGCTCTTGACACCGCAGACACGGAATCGACTCGGAGATACCTCGCAGAGCAGCTGCGTGATGATTCGCTTTTCCACTTAGCACATAAACACCTTCGGGATGAACCCTTGCCTCTCTCTGATCTCGCCGTGATACTGTTTCCGGGCGTTGAGGAAGATCTCGCACAGGAAGCAACGGGTAATCTCCTCTATCTCTGTACGGAAGCCCAACGCGACGGAGAACAAGCACTCCTTCCGACCCGTCTCCATATGTTTCTCAAAGGGCTCCCGGCACAGTATGCATGTGTGAATCCTGAGTGCAGTGGCCGAAGAGCCACTGATGAGGAGAACCTATTAGGACGCATTTACACGAACCCACATACAACGTGTTCAGATTGTGGAAGTCGTGTATTCGAACTTCTCAGTCACCGGACCTGTGGTGCCGCATATCTTCGTGCCTATCGCCGAACTGGAAACTCATATGACTCAACGTTCTTGTGGACTGATCCGGAGAATTCCGACGATTTAGATGAACTCCATTTACTCGTCGAACAACCTCGATCGGACCCCGACCCAAAGCATGAACATCATCGTTCGCTCTTGGAAACGATAATGTCCCGAAAACTGGATATCACATCGGGATATCTTGTCGACGACAGAGAGGTGAGTGATGAGTCAAAATATATTGACGTATGGGTGCCATCAGAGGAACCAGAAAATGATAATCTTTGGAGCTGGACTCGATGCCCCGCATGTGGTATTCAGGAGCGGCGACTGCCAGGGGGGCGGACAAAAGTACAAGACCTAGTGACCAAAGGGGAGGAGCCGTTTGCGAACATCGTCCGATCGATGTTTGAGATTCAGCCAGAAGATGATAGCAAGGGCGATCTTCCAAACCGGGGAAAGAAAGTTCTCTGTTTCTCGGATGGAAGGCAGAAAGCCGCGCGATTGGCTCGCGACTTACAGGGGAACGTTGAACTCGACTCATTTAGAGAGGTTGTCTCTGATATTATCAGCGAGTATGATGGCGAACTAACTATGGATGAGTTCTTTGCCGAGTTTGTCGTGTATTGTACGAAGCACAATATTGTCTTCTTCGATGATAGAGATGAGTACATCTCGCAACGTGGGACCGAATATCCCGGATCACGTAGTCGGTTCGAAGAGATTCAGCAACAACTCTCCGAAATCATCAAACGCTATCCAATCGAAACGATTGAAGAGATACCACAATTCCCACCAGCACGACAAGAAATCTCGAACCGGCCGCGACAGTTCAATAGCATGATTCTCCGATCCCTCGGGGATGAATACTATTCAATCCCGGCTTCTTTAATCGGCTATCTCAGACCGATTGAATCGGTGGTTGATGAGATTATCAAGTCTACATCCACCGTTGACGAAGACTTACTTCGGGGGATTCTCATAGAGGTATTGCAACACGCATGCGAGGAGCGCGCATTCGATAAAGACATCGAACCGTATCAACGCGCCGAGTCACTTCCATATGGCTGGATCACTGAATCCGACCAAGGACTCGAGTATACGGAAATTATACCCGACTTTGTTCGCGAGGCAGTTGGCAACACTGTCAGCGATGAAGAGTGGGACTCAATCCAGCAAAGCCTGTTGATGACCTCGCCTGCATTGTTCGAACCAATTGGGAACGGGAACTATGCGGTAGCTCCTACTGCAACTACGGTCGAACTGCGGTTGGATGAGAGTTGGTATCGATGTGATGGTTGCTACCAATTCTCCGTTGTATCGCTGAATGGCGTTTGTCCTCATAGTAGCTGTAATGGTACCCTCGTTGAGGTTGGCGAGGATGACATCCATCTTCAAGCTCGGAAGAACTTCTTGCGTGTACCTCCTATGGAGGTCGCAAAGGAAGAGCGTAACCCGTTCACCCTTCGGTCAGAAGAACACTCAGCACAGTTGAGTGCAAAAGACTTCTCTGACGCTTTTTCGCGGTCAGAGATGTACGAACTCCTGTTCCAAGATATCCTCATTGGGGGTTCCAAGGTTGAGCAACCGATTGACGTCCTAAGCTGTACCACCACGATGGAAGTAGGTATAGACATCGGAAGTCTAACCGGCGTAGCGATGCGCACGGTTCCGCCAGCCCCAAATAATTACGAGCAGCGAGCTGGTCGCGCAGGTCGACGCGGCGCCGGGTTATCCACTATTGTTACGTTCGCAGACAACTCACCGCATGAATCCCACTATTTCCAGAATCCGAGCGAGATGGTCGGAGCGAGTGGGAATGCACCTATCATTTACGCTGGCAATAAGAAAATTGCACAAAGGCATATAAACGCTTCACTGTTAGCTCGTTTCTTTGATTCCTCTGCAGTGAAATCTAGTGCAGACGTATTTGGAGCTTTGGACACCAGCTCCGCGTTCTTTGCTGGTACCGGCCCCTACTCACTAACATCTTTCACTGAGTGGGTTACCGATCAAATTCTTGAAGGACATTCTCGATTGCTCGACGACTTGGAAGACCTTCTTCCAGATGAACTCGGTGGAGGACAGGACAGTGAGTGGCGCACACGGTTCATTCGAGAGACTGCCAATGAGTTTCTGGTTGCACTGGAGAAGTTACGGGCCGGTGCAACATGGGAAGAGGACGACAATGATGAGGATCTTCTCACGACACTCCTTGACGCAGCACTCTTACCGACGTTTTCGTTCCCGATCGACGTTTGTGATTTCACCGTCAGTGCTACGGACAGGAACGGGATTCCGAAGACAAAGTATGAGATGTCACGTGACCTCAAACAAGCTCTCTCAACGTACGCTCCTGGCCGAGAGATAGTCGTTGATAAAAAGACCTACGAATCATACGGTGTCTTTTTCAAATTTGCAGAAGATCGGATCAACCGCGCAGACGGGGTCGAGTGGGAATCTCTAAAGTGGCTCAACTTCTGCCCTCGCTGCGAAACAATTTACGACGAACAGGATGAGAACTTGGGAGAGCAAGATGTCACGTGCACCGTATGTGAGGCAGATACACTGGCATCTATCCGAATGTTCACGCCGCCAGCATTCGCACCTGAGGTAGATAAGGCTGGTCGGCCAGAGGAGGGCTCTGGATACAATGAGGACCACGTCTCTGCGACTGCACCCAAGTATCCACTTACACTCGCAGCACAAGATTCAGAAGGTGCTGATGAGATGCCGGATGAGAAGCAATTCGGTCCCTCATCGGTGGGGCGATTAAAAAACGAACAACTCCTCGTTGCAAACTTCGGACCAGATGATGGGGGCTTCGATGTATGTACAAAATGTGGTGCCGTCGGAGCTGACGGAAATCTCAGCAACCCCCACAACCGACCCTATCCGAAAGACATTCGATCTCCTAATATCTCTGAATGGTCTGACCAGTGTTCAGGCTCGACAGTTCGTACAAGTTTCAGCCATCTCTTCCCAAGCGACTTGACCGTATTACGAATTCCACTAAAACCACCGATGGAATTCGTCCCGAGCGCAGATTGGTTTGAATCCGGTGGACAGTCATTAGCCGAGGCATTAGTCATGGGTGCCTCAAGAGCACTCGGTATTGAGGATAGCGAACTCGAAGGAGGGTTCCGAACTCGATCGGCTGATTTAGGATGCGACTCAGACGTACGCGGGTACATTGAGATCTTCCTCTTCGACACCACAGCTGGGGGCGCTGGGTTCTCATCTAAGGTGTGGGAAGAATTCGATGCAGTGCTTGAAGAAGCTCGAAAAATCCTGGGCCAATGCAAGTGTGACACGGCCTGTCATAACTGTCTGCGCAGGTATCAGAACCGATACCTCCACCGCTTACTCAATCGGCATCAGGGACTTGCACTGCTTGATTACGCCGAAACGGGCAGGCCTCCAGAACTAAGCAACGACAAAATAGTAACGCTCATTGAGCGACTCGGGAGTTCGCTCAAACTGCAAAATTCAGATGTTGAGATTAGTCCAAGTGAAACACGCGATGATGTCTACCAAGTGAATCTCGACGAATCGATCCAGACGATTGGTATTCGGTCATGTCTTCGTGAGTCGCGCGTGACTGGAGAAGGTGCATTCGATCACGATTACTCCGATCATGATCTGTCCCACCATCTCCCAGAAGTTGCTCACAGGCTCATGGAACAACTCGAATAGTTCGAAATCAGAATGCCTGAAGATAGTGTCTCCACTCCAATTGATTGGTCATACACTAACAGTTGTGAATACGAAACCTGTCAACGAGCATTTTACTATCAACAAAGATATTTTCATAATGCAGATTCCAAATCGGCAGAGGAGACTTTTGAGTCGACACTGGCAGTTCAGGAGACACCGGGATCGCTAATCGGCTCAGCTGTTCATCGGAGCATCAGTCATCAGATCGACCTGTGGAAACAGGGGTGTCAAATGAATATGACGACAGCTCAAAAGAACGCAACCGATATGATCTGTGAATATGCTGAAAGCTATAGCTTGAGTAGTCTAAACTCAAAAAAAGAGACCAACGGAATCAAACAGGACCTGATTTCAGCCGTCGAATCACATCTACAGACGTTTTTTCGGGTGATCTGGCCCCAGTTCAGTACACACCGCTACATTACACATGAGAAATTGGCGTCTTTCTTCGTAGACGGGCATCAAGCTTGGATTCGCCCAGATTTGTGTACTCGTAATAAAAAGGGAAGATTCGTCGTTACTGACTGGAAAACCAGTTCTCCTAACCCATTCACAGAACCTTCACACCAATTATTGGTGTATGCTTATTGGGTTTATCAGCACTATGAGCCAGATCTGGATCGGATTCGAGTTCAACAAGTACATACAGGCACAGGCGAGTTCGACCGAATGAGTGTAAATAGTCAACAATTAGATGGGTTGGTTGAACGAATAGTCACAGAATGCGAAGAGTGGAACAGCCGAAGTGACAAGGCTCAATTCCCTCCAGACCCGAAGGCTAATAAATGTTCAAGGTGTCGTCATATAGACCGATGTGAGGCCGGTCAAATGGCGCGTATCTCCAATGAAGAGTAGGTGTCTTCTCTTGTTGACTTGAGATTGGCATCTCCAACCGGACTCACCACCCGCGAATCGCACGCTCGAGTTGGCCGGCGAGATTGCACGCTCACACGGACCAGCTAAACGATACCGGCGAGCCACCCCCTTCGTCATGAGCAATCCGTTCCCGCCTCGTCAGTGGCATACCTCCGAAAATTGTTATAAAGACACCCCAAAAACCTATTATTTAATCAGTTCGAAGCTCATAAACCCATTTCCGTCTAGTGAAGTCATCAACGGCCTGGCGCTTATCTCTTGATTGCCATCCATCTCCTCTAGCTGGCTCTTCACGAATGAGTTCAAAACCTGCTGCAGCATACATTGTTCCTTCATTCCCGGCAACTCCGGCGTGCGCTGAGACACGCTCATATCCCTCTAAAAATGCCCAACGTCGGGCGCGAGCAATTAGCCATGATCCTGTATTTGCTGGCCGCTCTGGTCGAGCAGCGAATCGCGTAATTGAAATTTCTGCATTAGAATCGACCATTCGGGAAACCGGTCGTCCCAAAATACAAACTGCAATCAGCTTTGAATTGTACCGTGCTCCAAAAGCAGCTTTCCAACCGGGAACATCACCTAATTTATGATTGACGTCATCTAATTCCAAAAATCTGTTAATCTCGTTTCGACTTCGTTCTCGCGTTACTCGAAGATCCGACACGGATCTCGGAATAGTTGATTTACTATCCATTTTGTTGACCGGGCGTTCAGCGCGCCCCGCCCATAGCGGCGCGAATAAAAACCTCGGGGACGGACTCAAATTGAATTTTAGATGTGATGGATTTGTTATGATGTGAAAACAGTTACATCCGATTCCGTAACCAGTACACGGAATTGACCAAGGGAAAATCGAATCTCGAGTTTAGTATGCATATCTGCCGATTCAATAACTTTCTCAAGCGCTTCGACATCGAACATTCGCCCCAGCTGATACGCATCACGCTCGAGTCCCTCCTCCTCGAGTGCCTCGACGATCTCGAACAGCAACTCGCCGTCACTCATCGTCGATCACCTCATCGACGACGTCGATGATTTTCTGGCCAGTTGAGCTGATCCGCTGCAATCGATCGAGGATCGTATCTGTCTCTTCATCTTGCCATGCAGCGAGGTAGAACGCTGACCCGCTCGTATCCAAGCCGAAGTACCGACCAACGATGTAGCCAACTGCTTCGGCCTCGAGTTCACGCTTTGATCGCTCAGTCTCGTCGTCGACGCCACCATGCAACATTGCATGCGCATACTCGTGGACGAGCGTTACTGCGAGATCAGCCTGATTTTCGCGGTCACGAACTTCGACGAGTGGCTGTGCATCTGATCGATGGTGACAGACGCCCATCGCTCGTCCGTGAAGCCATTCCTCAGGAGAAACGACCTCGACCTCAATCTCGAGCGAAGACGCCACCTCGAGAAGCGCTGGAACCAACTCGTCGCCGTCTCCCGTCGCTTCGGTCTCGAGTTCGGGCAGCGGCTCACCTTCGGTCTGTGAGATGTCGAACACGGGCGCTGGCCGAAAGCCGACGAGTCCTTTCGACCATTCGTCCGGTGGTGTCTCGTCGTACTCACACCCGCTTCGTTCGTGGTACGACGGCGAGTTTCCACACTCAGGGCACTGTTTCGCGATGATCGGTGCCCAGATCCAGATCGCCTTCTCACCCTCCGTGACGTGTCGATCGAACTCGTTTTGCCACGTTCGATATCCGGCGACTCGAGTCGCGTGAGGACACTGGAGTTTGATCAACAGTGTGTTCCGATGGGAGTAGTCGTGGAACTCACTCTGGACGTCGAGCCACTCTCTGAACTGATCGCTCGAAACGGCGTTGTCAACCTCCTCAACGAGGTCTTCAAGCCACATTTCGATCGTACTATGCATCTCGTCGTGCCGGGTGTCCGAATCATCGAACGTTTCTCGGGTGCTGCTGCTCGTAGCCATTTTCAATTCATGTCTCTCGAGTCGAACTCGAGAGGACCTCACCACTCAGTGGGTTTCAAAAAACACGCCAGCAACGAGCAGTCGCAAAAACGCTAGTCAGCAGACGTTTGCGTCTCCAATTTGACCGGTGCGTCGTCTGGTGTTCCACTCTTGTTCAAGAGTTGGTTTGGATACGCATCGTACGCTGTCCCGATCAGCAATGCTTCGACCTCTGCGAGTGTAGCAGGCGTTTGATACGAACCGGTGTCTGACTCACTATTCCAAGCATGGACCCAGAGATACGTCTGTTGCGACAATGTTCGTGAGTCTGGTTTGAAGAGTGCTTCTACCCAGTGTTGTTTGCGCTCGTCTTCATCGACGAGTGACATCGAGAGTTCTCCA
>LFCJ01000170.1_pt1 | contig 36756 bp, 30 predicted proteins | sample 643141 | NCBI WGS metagenome assembly LFCJ01 (sample SAMN03766243, study PRJNA286221) | soda lake metagenome | biome: soda lake; feature: Kulunda steppe; material: water; isolation source: sample B1-Br-g2 brine of Lake Bitter-1 | place: Russia: Kulunda steppe | collected 2010-07
CTGATCAAGGGCGAGCCGGGCACCGGCAAGACCCTGCTGGCCGAAGAGCTGGCGGCCTCACTGGGTACGCGGCTGATCACCTGGCACATCAAGTCCTCCACCAAGGCAGACCAGGGGCTCTACGAATACGACGCGGTCAGTCGCCTGCGCGACTCCCAACTGGGCGTGGAGGGCGTCGAGAACGTCGCCAACTACATCAAGCCCGGCAAGCTGTGGGAGGCCTTCACCGCCGATGAACGGGTGGTGCTGCTGATCGACGAGATCGACAAGGCGGACATCGAGTTTCCCAACGACCTGCTCCATGAGCTCGACCGCATGGCGTTCCACGTCTACGAGACCGGCGAGACCGTCACCGCCCGACACCGTCCGATCATCGTGATCACCTCCAACAACGAGAAGGAGCTCCCCGACGCCTTTCTGCGCCGCTGCTTCTTCCACTACATCGAGTTCCCCGACCGGGCGACCATGCAGGCAATCATCGACGTGCACTTCCCCGATGTCGCCCCGAGGCTGGTGGGCGAGGCCCTGGAGGTGTTCTTCGAGCTTCGCCAGGCTCCCGGGCTCAAGAAGAAGCCCTCCACCTCGGAGCTGGTGGACTGGCTGAAGCTCCTGATGGCCGACGAGCTGGCCCAGGAAGCGCTCTACCAGCGCGACCCGGTGAAGGCGATCCCGCCGCTGGCCGGCGCCCTGGTCAAGAACGAGCAGGACACGCAGCTGCTGGAGCGGCTCGCCTTCATGCTGCGCCGCCAGGGCAACCAGAGGCGCTGAGTCATGTTCATCGGCCTGTTCGAAACCCTGAAGCGTGCCGGCGTGCCGGTCTCGCTGCGCGAGCTCCTCGACCTCCATGCGGTCGTGGAGCGCGGCGTGGTGTTCGCCGACATGGAAGCCTTCTATCAGCTGGCACGCACCGTGATGGTCAAGGACGAGCGCCACTTCGACCGCTTCGATCGCGCCTTCGCCGCCTGGTTCGAGGGACTCGATAACCTCGACGCTGCCATCGAGGCGCTGATCCCTGACGACTGGCTGCGCCGGGAGTTCGAGAAGCAGCTCTCCGAGGAGGAGAAGGCACAGATCGAGTCCCTCGGCGGGCTCGAGACGCTGATCGAGACCTTCAAGCAGCGCCTCGAGGAGCAGCAGGAGCGCCACGCCGGCGGCAACAAGTGGATCGGCACCGGCGGCACCAGCCCCTTCGGCGCCTACGGCTACAACCCCGAGGGCATCCGCATCGGCCAGGACGGCTCCCGCCACCGCCGGGCGGTGAAGGTGTGGGACGAGCGGCGCTTCCGCGACTACGACGACTCCCTGGAACTGGGCACCCGCAACATCAAGATGGCGCTGCGCCGGCTCAGGAAGTTCGCCCGCCAGGGGGCGGCGGAGGAGTTCGACGTCGACGCCACCATCCGCGAGACCGCCCGGGACGCCGGCCTGCTCAACGTGCAGATGCGACCCGAGCGCCACAACGCGGTGAAGGTGCTGCTGCTGCTCGACGTGGGCGGCTCCATGGATGACCACATCCGCACCTGCGAGGAGCTCTTCTCGGCGGCCCGCTCGGAGTTCAAGCACCTGGAGCCCTACTACTTCCACAACTGCGTCTACGAAGGGCTGTGGCGGAACAATGCGCGACGCCACGGCGAACGCATCCCGACCATGGACGTGCTGCACACCTACGGCAGCGACTACCAGGTCGTCATTGTAGGTGATGCCGCCATGTCGCCGTATGAAGTGACTCATCCCGGCGGCAGCGTCGAGCACTTCAACGACGAGGCCGGCGCGGTGTGGCTCGAGCGCCTGGTGCACAAGTTCCCCCGCCTGGCCTGGCTCAACCCCATGCCGCCTCGCGCCTGGGAGTTCACCCACTCCACCCAGCTGATCCGCCGGCTGATCGACGACCGCATGTACCCCATGACCCTCGAAGGGCTGGAGAGCGCCATGCGGGACCTGGCCCGGTAGCGGTCGTCGTGGCCCGAGGCCGCTAGAGGGTCTCCCCCGCCGCGGCCCCGGGCAGATAGTGGATGACGTCATGGAAGCGTAGCGGCGCCTCGCCGAGGCTGCGCATGACGTGGTGGCAGTCCGCCTGGAAGCGCAGCGCCTCGCCGGGGCGCAGCCGCTGCTCCTCCGCCTCGCCCAGGGTCAGGCCCAGCTCCCCTTCCAGCACCACGATGTGCTCCACCACCCCCGCGGCGTGGGGCGAGGATTCGCTCGCCGCCCCGGGGGCCAGCGCGATCTCGAACATCTCGAAGCCCAGCAGCGGGTCATAGGGAAAGATCACCGTCGCCTGCATGCCCACGGCGTCGCGCCCCCAGCGCGTCTCGCCGGCGGGCCCCGCCTCGCCGCTCGGCGCCCCGAACAGCGACGAGAAGGAGACCGAGAAGCCGCTGGCGATCTTCCACAGCGTCGACACCGTGGGGCTCGACTCGCCCCGCTCGATCTGTCCGAGCATCGCCTTGCTGACCCCGGTGGCCCGGGCGGCCGCCTCCAGACTCCAGCCCCGCGCCTGGCGCAGGGCCTTGAGCCGCCGCGCGATATGAGTGGCGATCTCCTGCATGGAGAATCCTCCCGAAACGACTTGTGCGCTATAACGCACGGTGGTAGGGTGCCACCCATTGTACGCTATAACGCACGGCCGTCGACAGCCGTGAGGAGTCCGAGATGATCGAATACCGCGATACCCCCGTGACGCGAGACGCGCCGGCACGCTCGGTATGGCAGGACGTCAGCGCCTCCACGCTGGTCACCGGGCTGGTGGCGGTGCTGGTGGGCTACGGCAGCTCGGCGGTGATCATCTTCCAGGCCGCCGAGGCCGCAGGTGCCAGCGACGCCCAGATCGGCTCCTGGCTGTGGGCGCTGGGCATCGGCATGGGGCTCACCTCGCTGGGGCTTTCGCTGCGCTACCGGATGCCGATCCTCACCGCCTGGTCGACCCCGGGCGCCGCCCTGCTCGCCACCAGCCTGCCGGGCGTTCCCATGGAGCAGGCGATCGGGGCCTTCCTGTTCTCGGCGGCGCTGATCACCCTGTGCGGGGTGACCGGCCTGTTCGGCGCCCTGGTGAAGCGTATCCCGCCGGCGCTGGCCGCCGCCCTGCTCGCCGGCGTGCTGCTGCGCTTCGGCATCGAGCTCTTCGCCACCCTGGCCACCGCCTGGCTGCTGCCGCTGGCCATGCTGGCCAGCTACGTGCTGGGTCGGCGCTTCGCGCCCCGCTACGCCATCGTGCTGGTGCTGCTGGTCGGGGTCGGCCTCAGCGCCGTGCAGGGGGAGCTGAACCTTGCCGGAGTGAGCCTCGCGCCGACCCTGCCGGTCTTCACCGCCCCGGCCTTCTCGCTCGCTACCCTGGTCGGGGTCGGGATCCCGCTCTTCGTGGTCACCATGGCCACCCAGAACCTGCCAGGCATCACGGTGCTGCGGGCCGCCGGCTACCGGCCGCCCACCTCACCGCTGATCGGCTGGACCGGGGCGGCCACCCTGGGCCTCGCCCCCTTCGGCGGCTTCGCGCTCAACCTGGCCGCGATCAGTGCCGCGGTGTGCATGGGGCGGGAGGCCCACGAGGATCCGTCGCGGCGCTACACGGCGGGCGTGGCCGCCGGCGTCGGCTACCTGGTGCTCGGGGTGTTCGGCGCCACGGTGACGGCACTCTTTGCGGCGCTGCCGGCCGCGCTGATCGCCGCCCTGGCCGGGCTCGCGCTGCTCGGCACCATCGGCAACGGCCTGGCCGCGGCGATGGCCGACGAGCGCCAGCGCGATGCGGCCCTGGTGACCTTTCTCTTCACTGCCTCGGGAGTCACCCTGCTCGGCATCGGGGCCGCCTTCTGGGGGCTGGTGGCGGGGATGGCGGTACTGTGGCTCGGTGCCGGCCGGCGACCCGCCGGGCGCCCTCTCACCCAGGAGAGGGCGACACAGGATGACCAGGCAGCGACCGGGTGAGCGCTACGCAAGCCGCCGCCGCCGGGGGTGTCAGATCAGGCCTCGCCGTCGGTGGCGGTGCCGAGCCGCGCCTCGTCGTCGATGCCGGCCATGCGCACCAGGGCCAGCGCCTCCTCCAGGCTCGCGACCTCCTCGACCCTCATCAGCTCGCTGTCCAGGCTCACCGCCTTGCCGCTCTTCTCGGAGAGCAACCGCTCCAGGGAGGCGACATCCATGTCTTCCTCGAGCTTCAGCGCATCCACGCCGGCTGCGGTGTGCCCGCCGGGCAGATAGATGGTGCCATTGGAGAAGTCCACCGCGTAGGCGATCACCCCGGGCACGATGAAGAACAGCAGGCCGACGCCGTTGGCGATGGCCACCGCCGGGTCGATGCGCCCGCTCACCTGCCCCTTGCGTTCAGGATGGAAGAGGGTGCCACAGCCCACCAGGGCGGTGATCGAGACACCGAGAGCAAGGCCGGTCAGGCCGCGGCGCAGGAGGGAAGACATGGCGCAGGCAATCTCCGTGAAGAACGGGGTCGATGTCGCTGACAGGCATTGTCGGTAGCGGCGACGCTGGTCAGAATCGGGAGGAGTTTACCACAGGCCGGGAGGTCGCCTATGCCGACCTTCCCATGCTCGGGAGAGACCATGGACGCCATCCGACTTAGCCGCTGTCAGGGCCAGGCCATTGCCCCTCACCTGGAGGACCTGGCGCGGCTGCGCATCCGGGTATTCCGCGACTTCCCCTATCTCTACGACGGCGACCTCGGCTACGAGGCGGATTACCTGAGCCGCTACGCCGAGTGCCCGGCGAGCCTCTTCCTGCTGGCCTTCGACGGCGACGCCCTGGTGGGCGCCGCCACCGGCATGCCGCTGGCCGCCGAAGTGGCCGACTTCCGCGCCCCCTTCGAGGCCCGGGGCCTCCCGGTCGACGCGATCTTCTACTACGGCGAGTCGGTGCTCCTCTCCGACTATCGCGGCCACGGCATCGGCAAGGCCTTCATGGCCGAGCGAGAGGCGCATGCCAGGCGCGAGGGGTTCACCACCGTGGCCTTCTGTGCGGTGGAGCGCCCCGAGGCGCACCCCCGGCAACCCGCCAACTACACCCCGCTACACGGCTTCTGGCGCTCCCGGGGCTACGCACGCCAGCCCGCCCTCACCACGACCTTTCGCTGGAAAGATCTCGGCGAGACGGACGCGACCGACAAGCCCATGGTGTTCTGGTTGAAGACCCTGGAGTGACAGGGGCGGCCTGTTGCCGCGAGGGCATGGCTGCCCTCGGGTGAGCCGGTGGATCGACACCGCGCGAGCCGCCCGGCCAGGGCGGCCCTGCCGATGATCCATGCCCTTTTGCCGCGCCTCGCCCTTGGCCGTACAATGCGCCCACCACCGCCGTCCTGGCGGACCGACCCTTTGACGAGCCCGAGGAAACGCCGGACCCATGCGCGCCACTCAACTGTTGATCGCCACCCTCAAGGAAACGCCCGCCGACGCCGAGGTTATCAGCCACCAGCTGATGCTGCGTTCGGGCATGATCCGCCGCCTCACCTCCGGCCTCTATACCTGGCTGCCGCTGGGCCTCAAGACCCTGCGCAAGGTGGAGCGCATCGTCCGCGAGGAGATGGACCGTGCCGGCGCCCAGGAGCTGCTGATGCCCGCGGTGCAGCCCGCCGAGCTGTGGCAGGAGTCTGGCCGCTGGGAGCAGTACGGCCCGGAGCTGCTGCGCCTAAAGGATCGCCATGAGCGCGACTACTGCGTTGGCCCGACCCACGAAGAGGTGATCACCGACCTGGTGCGCAAGGAGATCGCCAGCTACAAGCAGCTGCCGGCCAACTTCTACCAGATCCAGACCAAGTTCCGCGACGAGATCCGCCCGCGCTTCGGGGTGATGCGCGCCCGGGAGTTCATCATGAAGGATGCCTACTCCTTCCATGCGGACGAGGCCTCCCTCGAGGCGACCTACCAGGCGATGTACGACGCCTACACCCGTATCTTCACCCGCCTGGGCCTGGACTTCCGCCCGGTGCTGGCGGATACCGGCGCCATCGGCGGCGACAACTCCCATGAATTCCACGTGCTGGCCGACTCCGGCGAGGACGCCATCGTCTTCTCCAGCGACTCCGACTACGCGGCCAACATCGAGAAGGCCGAGGCGCTGCCGGTGCCGCTGGGCACCACCCCCGAGCGCGCCGCCCCGACCGAGGAGCTGCGCCTGGTGGACACCCCCGATGCCAGGACCATCGCCGCCCTGGTGGAGCAGCACGGCCTGCCCATCGAGAAGACCATCAAGACCCTGATGGTGCACGCCGCCGAAGGCGGCCTGATCGCCCTGCTGGTGCGCGGCGACCACGAGCTCAACACCATCAAGGCCGAACACCTGCCCGAGGTAGCCGAACCGCTGACCATGGCCAGCGAAGAGGAGATCCGCGCCGCAGTGGGCGCCGGCCCCGGCTCGCTCGGCCCGGTGGGCCTCGAGATGCCGATCATCGTGGACCGCAGCGTGGCGCTGATGAGCGACTTCGGCGCCGGCGCCAACGTCGACGGCAAGCACTACTTCGGCATCAACTGGGAGCGCGACGTCCCCCTGCCCGGGGTCGCCGACCTGCGCAACGTGGTGGAGGGCGACCCCTCGCCTGACGGTCACGGCACCCTCGCCATCAAGCGTGGCATCGAGGTGGGTCATGTCTTCCAGCTGGGCCGCAAGTACAGCGAGGCGATGAACGCCACCGTACTGGGCGATGAAGGTCGCGCCCTGCACCCCTGGATGGGCTGCTATGGCATCGGGGTCACCCGGGTCGTGGCCGCCGCCATCGAACAGAATCACGACGACGCCGGCATCATCTGGCCCGATGCCATCGCTCCCTTCCAGCTCGCCCTGGTGCCGATGAACGCCCACAAGTCCCAGCGGGTTCGCGAGGAGTCCGAAAGGCTCTACGCCGAGCTGACCGCCGCCGGCTTCGAGGTGCTGCTGGACGACCGCGACCTGCGTCCCGGTGCCAAGTTTGCCGACCACGAGCTGATGGGGCTGCCCCACCGCCTGGTAGTGGGCGATCGGGGCCTGGACAAGGGGGAACTCGAGTACAAGGGACGCCGCGACAGTGATGCCACCATGCTGCCCGCCGAGCAGCTCCTCGACTTCCTGCGCGAGCGCATCGGCCGCTGATCCCCGCGGCGGCGTCAAGCGCTTCGCCGCCGTGCTGGGCGGGCTCTGCCTGGCCGCCGCCACCTCGGTGGCGGCCAGCGATAACGAATTTCAGGACTCTCTGGAGACCGATCGGCACCCGCCGGTGGTCCAGGCGCTTCCGGGCGCTTCGGCCTCGCTGCGCACTACCCTCGATGACAGCCTTGCCCTTCCCCGCCAGCCGACCGAGATCTGGGCGGCGCGCCGATGGCAGAGTGCCATGCGGCCGTCCCTGGCACGCTTTGTCGACGATGAGGCCCTGCGCGATGAACTGCTGCAGCGGGTCTACCTCGAGGCCCGCCTGGCTCAGCTGCCGCCGGAGCTGGTGCTCGCGGTGATCGAGGTGGAGAGCGCTTTCCAGACCGATGCGGTCTCCTCGGCCGGGGCGGTGGGCCTGATGCAGATCATGCCGTTCTGGATCCGCGAGCTGGGCCTGCCTGCCGACGACCTCACGGATCCCCGGCGCAACTTGCGCTACGGCACCACGATACTGGCCCACTACCTGGCGGTGGAGCGCGGCGACCTTACCCGCGCGCTGGCCCGCTACAACGGCAGCCTGGGCCAGACCTGGTACCCGGAGCGGGTGATGCGCGCCTGGCAGCGCCACTGGCGCGGCCCGGATAGCAATAAAAAAAGCCGACCCAAGCGGGCCGGCTACTGGGGGGATGACTCCCCCCTCCCCTGACGACTCTTTGCGATGTCTGGATCAGTGCTTCTTCTTGCGATGATCGCGAATGATGAAGCCGATCCACCCACCCATGAAGGCGATTACCAGCGCGACGGTGACCAGCCCGAAAATTACGGCGTCGTCCCAGTACATGGTGGTGTCCTCCCGTCTCGATGTGTTGGGAGAACTTTAGCTCGGAAGCGCCGGCAGGAATCTGACCTGCATCAATTTCCGAGCCGGACCTTCTGCGGGGCGCGGCGATTATTGATACAGGTCAGTTTTCACAGCACCTTCTTGTCTTCCACGGCGGTGTGATCGGTCTCCGGAGGCAGCGGATGGCCCTTGGCGAGCTCGGCGCGAGTGGCATCGCGAACCTCGAGCACCTCCAGGCGGTAGCGCAGGGTGCGGCCGGCCAGCGGGTGGTTGGTATCGATCAGCACGCCGTCGTCGCGGACCTCCAGCACCGTGACTACCTGGGGACCGGCTTCCCCGGGGGTCTGGAAGCGCATGCCCGGTGCCAGATCATTCACCGGAAAGGCGCCGCGACCCACCTCGCGCACCAGCGCCTCGTTGCGCAGACCGTAGGCGTCCGCAGGCATCAGGGTCACCGAGAGCTCGGCGCCCGCCTCCTGGCCCTCGAGAGCCCGCTCGAGCCCCTCGACGATATTGTGATGGCCGTGAAGGTACTCGAGCGGCTGCTGTCGGGCCCGGGAGTCGTCCAACACCTCGCCGGCGGCAGTGTCGGTGAGCACATAGTGCAGGGTCGCGACTCGCTGTGGAGCGATCGTCATGGCAGTCTCCTCGGAATGGAAAGGGGAGGGATGGGGGGTAAAGAGGTTCAGCTGCGCCGCAGCTGCGCCACCGGCACCTCGAGGCGCTGCTGACGGTGCAGCATGTTGAGCAGCACGATGGCGCGCTCTTCGCCCTTGTGGCTGGCAAACACCGCCTGCAGATCCTTGAAGGGCCCCTCGGTGATCTGCACGGTCTCGCCCGACCGAAAATAGAGGTTGGCGGTGTCATCGTCGCGACCCATACCGTGCTCGCGCAGAGTCGCCACGAGATCGTCACTCACCGCCACGGGCGCGTCGCCGAAGCCTACCAGCTTGAGCACGCCGCGGGTCGAGCGGATCGGTCGCCAGTTGCTCACCAGCCGATCGAGGCGGATAAAGAGATAGTAGGGGAACAGCGGCTCGCTGACCCACACCAGCTTGCCGCGGCGCTTCTTCTGAACCTCGAGCACCGGGTGGAACACCTCATACCCCTGGTTGGCCAGATGGTCGGCGGCACGAAACGACTCGCCGCCCTTGCACTGGATCACGTACCAGCGGGGGATGGCATCGTCGCCGGACTCAAGGGGCTCATCGTTCTCGTTCATAAGGCTCCCGACAGGTAGGGCTGGACGCTGGTATCACCGCCCGGGCTCTGCAACAATCGGCGCGATGCCCGGGCCGTCGGCTCGGCAGCCGATGTCCGGATTCTACCATCGATGGTGACCGCCTGTGACGGCCCGCCGTCCGGGTGGCTCGCAAGGAGTGCCCTGCCCGATGTCAAGCCCCATGCCCGGCCCAACGCCTCATCGCAGCTGGCGTGCCGCCCTGGCGATCTATCGGCGCGCGCCGGTGATCACGATGCTGTTCCTCGGTTTCTCTGCCGGCCTGCCCTTCCTGCTGGTGTTCTCGACGCTCTCGGCCTGGCTGCGCAGCGACGGGGTCGAGGTGGCCGCCATCGGCTTCTTCTCCTGGATCGGCATCCTCTACTCGATCAAGTTCTTCTGGGCGCCGGTGGTGGATCGCCTGGCCCTGCCGCTGCTGACTCGCGCCCTGGGCCAGCGCCGCGGCTGGATGCTGCTGGCCCAGGGAATGATCGTCGCCGGCCTGGTGGGGCTGGCAAGCCTCGACCCGCAGCAGAACCTGGCCATGGTAGCGGGCTTCGCCCTGCTGGTGGCCTTCGGCAGCGCCACTCAGGATATCGCCATCGACGCCTTTCGCATCGAGTCGGCGCCCGACGATATCCAGGCGGCCATGGCCTCCACCTATATCATCGGCTATCGGGGCGGCCTGCTGGCCGCCGGCGCCGGGGCCATGTACGTGGCGTCGTGGATTTCCTGGGAAGCGGCCTATCTGACCATGGCGGCCCTGGTGGGCATCGGGGTGATCACCGTGCTGGTGCGCCCGGAACCCGAGCGGCTATCGCTCAACACCCAGCTGATCCACGAGCCTCGGGTACGCGCCTTCCTGCGCGCCAGCCGCGGCAAGCCGCGCCAGCTGCGCCGCCTGGGCGCCTGGGTGATCGGCGCGGTGGTCTGTCCCTTCACCGACTTCTTCACCCGTCACAGGCTCAAGGCGCTGTGGCTGCTGGTCTTCATTGCGGTGTTCCGGGTCAGCGACCTGGCCATGGCCTCCATGGCCAATCCACTCTATATCGACCTGGGCTTCTCGCTATCCACCATCGCCAACGTCACCAACGTCTTCGGCATCGCCATGAGCATCAGCGGGGGGATCCTTGGCGGGCTGCTGGTGGCCCGCTACGGCATCGGGCCGATCCTGGTGCTGGGGGCCGCCGCCGCTACCCTGACCAACCTGCTGTTCGCCGCCCTGGCTTTGGCCGGCCAGAGCCTGCCGATGCTGGTGATGGCAATCGTCGGCGACAACCTGGCCAACGGTCTGGCCAGCGCGGTGTTCATCGCCTTCCTCTCCAGCCTGACCTCGCGGGCCTACACCGCGACCCAATACGCGCTCTTCTCGTCGCTGATGACCCTGCCAGGCAAGTTTATCAGCGGCTTCGGAGGGCTGGTGGTGACCGCGGAGGGCTACGCCACCTTCTTCGTGCTCGCCACGGTCCTGGGTCTGCCGGCCATCGCCCTGGCGATCTGGATCAGCCGCGACCGGGAGCTGGTGCCGGCCCCGTTGCCGCGCGGTGCCTGATCGCCGCCCCGTCAACCGTCGCGCCAGGTCTGCAGCCAGGCCAGCGCCCCCGGGGTGGCCCGCCACTGGTCGCGCATCAGGGTGCGATACTGCCACGCCTCGGCCCGGGAGCCGGGCTCGGCCGCCCCGTCGCCGCCGGCGGCCGACCCCGGACGGGGATTCTCGGCACACAGCAGCGCCAGGGCGTGGGCATTGTGTCGACGCGCCTCTGCCAGGGCCTCCGCGGCCTCGGCCAGCCGCTCGAGACGAAACAGCGCCAGCGACCGACCCAGCAGCAGCCCCAGCGCCGCCTCGCCCAGCGCTTCCCCCTCCGGCGGATAGCTGATGGCCAAGGCCTCGCCGTCGCGACCGTCACGCAGCAGCTGGTCGAGCACAAGCTCCCGCAGCCCCAGGCTGTCATGGTCATCCAGCGCCAGCAGGCGTTCGGCCAGCTGCCGGGAGCGCTGCCGGGCGCCGCGCTCCATGCCTACCACCAGGGCGAGGCCGGTGCGCAGCAGCAGGGCGTTGTCGCCATCGTCCCAGACCAGGGTGCCGGGCCCGTCGGCGGCTGCCTGCTCGAGCCAGCGCTCCAGCCGTTCGGCCAGCGGCACGAACAGGGTCGGCGCCATCCACGGCAGGCTGCCGAAACGGGTAGTGAGCGCCAGGGTCAACCCCTGAAGCACCGCCGGGGCATCGAGCCATTCGGGGTGGGCACAGAGCTCGGCCAGCCACTCTGCGGCTGCCGGCCAGGGATCATCCTCCAGCCCCAGCGGCGACTCGCTGACCGCCTCCGCCGGGAAACAGGCGAGCCAGGCGGCGTTCAAGGCCTGCTCGCGCTCGCCCTGACGGTACTCCAGCCGGCCGTCGCCGGTGCGCTCCACCTGCAGCCGGGGCGCGGTGGGCAGCACCTCCAGCAGGGCCTGCAGGGAGGCGAGCGGACCGGCCAGGTCCTCCTCGGCGTTGAGCAGCTGCTCGGCCAGGGTGGCCCCGGGGTTCTCGGCCAGGTCGGCCAGGAACTCCAGCTGGTCGGGGTCCAGCTCGCCCTGGCGCGCGAGGCGGCGGAACCAGAAGCGAGCCCGCTCGGCGGCCTCCGCCTCGTGTCCCTCGTGGAGCAGCAGCATCGCCTCGATATAGGCCAGAGTCGGCGAGTCCGGCAGCGCCTGCTGGGCACGCACGAAGGCGCTGCGGGCACTATCCAGGTCGTCGGCATCGAGATGCATCAGGCAGAGGCGTTCCAGCGCCACCCCGCGCAGAAACAGCGGGCCGTGCTCGAGCACCGCATCCAGCAGCGCCTCCCGCTTGCGACGGAAGCCGCGCTCCTGATAGAGATCGATGAGGATCTCGAAGGCGGGCTCGGCCTGCTCCGGCAGCCGCGACCAGTCGCCGCGCTCGAAGAGGGATTCGAGGATCTGCTGGGCACGGCCACGCTGGCCGGTCTCGGCGGCAATCAGCCCCGCTTCCAGCAGCGCCTGGGCCGGGGCCCTGCCGCTGGCCAGCGCCGCCTTCAAGGTGTCGCCCTTCCACTCGCGCAGCGAGAGCATCCACATCAGATGGCCCGGCACCGAGCCCGGCAGGCGCACGGCCCCGCAGCACTGCTTGGTCTTGCGTCCGGAGTCGCACCAGCAGGGCTCGTTACGGCCCGGACGCGCCAGGGGTTCACAGGCGAAGTCGAGGCGCTCCAGCGGCGCCTGGGACCACAGCTCCGGCGCCAGCGCCTGGGCCATGGGCAGATTGCCCCCGAGCAGCGCCGGGCCCTCTTCACGCGCCCAGGTCATCAGTGTCGGATAGCGCTCGTCCTGGCGAATCGCCTTGAGTGCCCCCGAGGCAAACCCCAGCAGCTGTTCGACCCATACTGCCAGCATCGCACTCTCCACCGTTCGCAAAACGGCACAGTCTAACAGCCCACCCGGGCGCTGGGCAGCCGGGACGGATACCACCGCGGCAGGCAGTCCTGCTTTACTTTACCCGGGCCAGCAGGGGGCGGCTGCGGGCATGCATGTCGAGTCGGGCGCCAAGGCGCACCAGGTTCCAGTAGTGGCCGTTGAGGGTGCGCGACAGCAGCAGGGTATCCGCCGGCGGCTGCAGGCGGTCCATGGCGGCCCAGACCCTGGGCGACAGATCGCGCAGGCGGCGGTGCACCCGCACGTCGCCGAAGTCCTGCTCCCCGGGCGCGAACAGCGGCCCCACCGCCTCGGCGGACTCTCGGTAGAGCGCCAGCGGCGCCCCCTGCCCCTGGCGGCCGCCGAGCCTGAGCAGCGCCTCGTCCATGGCCATGGGATCCCCCGCCAGGGTCGCCTCGAGCAGTTCCATCATGGCCTTGAGACGCGCCTCTGGGACCGGAATCACCGCGCCCAGATCGTAGATCACCAGCCGCCCCTGTTCATCGACGGCGAAGTTGCCGGCATGGGGATCGGCGTGCAGCTCACCATGGGTAAAGAGCTCCTCGGTGAGCCAGTCGGCCAGGGTCACCGCCACACCCTGGCGCAGCGCGTCGTCTCCCGACTCCAGATCACGCAGCGGGGTCCCCGGCACATAGCGCATGGCCAGAACCCGCTCGCCACAAAGCGCGAGCAGCGGCTCGGGTATGATCAGACTGTCAAGGTGAGCATAGCGTGCCCGATAGCGGTCCAGCGCCTCGGCCTCGGCGCGGTAGTCCAGCTCGCCGCGCAGGCTGGCGGCCAGCTCCTCGAAGAGCGCATCCAGACGCGCCTGAGGCACCTTGAACCAGCGACCCAGCCGCATCAGCCGGCGAACCTGAGCCAGGTCGTTCTCCAGCACCTCGGCAAGTCCCGGGTACTGCACCTTGAGCACCACGGTGTCGCCGTCGAGCGTCACGGCACGATGCACCTGGCCCATGGAGGCGCTGGCGAAGGGTCGCTCCTCGACCTCACGAAACACCGCCTCGAGGTTGCCATATTCGGCCACCAGGCTCTCGCGGATGCGCGGCCAGGGCATGGGCTCGGCCTGACGCTGCAGGCGCGCGAGCTCCTCGGCCAGATCGGGGGGCAGCAGGTCGTCCCACTGGGACATGATCTGGGCGAGCTTCATCGCCGGCCCCTTGAGCTCGGAGAGCCCCTCGAAGAGCGCCTCGCCCAGTGCCCGCCAGTCCGCCTGGCCGCCCAGGCGGGTGCGGATCAGCGCACCGCCGGTGCGAGCGCCAAGCCCCAGCAGTCGTCTCGTCCTGCCTCTTTCGCGCATGCTATCGCCCCGTTCGTCTGATACAACACGCTAGTACAAGGATTGTACATCAAAATCATCCAGTGACACCTGGCATGGCGCGCCGCTTGCTGGAAGAATATTCAGAACACCGACGAAGAGCCTGCCATGCGACTGATCATCGCCGAGAAGCCCAGCCTCGCCCGCGCCATCGCCGAGGCCCTGCCCGGCGCTCCCCGCAAGCAGGAGGGGGCCATTGCGGTGGGCGACAGCGTGGTGACCTGGTGTCTGGGCCACCTGCTGGAACAGGCGCCCCCGGACGCCTATGACCCGGCTCTCAAGCAGTGGCGCCTGGATAGCCTGCCGATCCTGCCCGCCCGCTGGAAGCTCACGCCCCGCCCCAGGGCCCGCGGCCAGCTGGCGGTGATCCGCGGCCTGCTCAAGGCCGCCCGGGAGGTGGTCCACGCCGGCGACCCGGATCGCGAGGGGCAGCTGCTGGTGCAGGAAGTGATCGAGCACCTGGGCTGGAAGGGGCCGGTCGCGCGACTGCTGGTCAGCGATCTCAACCGTCCCGCGGTGCAGCGCGCCCTGGCCCGCCTGGAAAACAACGCACGCTATCAGCCGCTCTTTCGCGCCGCCGAGTCGCGCGCCCGCGCCGACTGGCTCTACGGCATCAACCTGACGCGAGCCTGGACCCTCACCGGCCGCCAGGCGGGTCACGACGGCGTGCTCTCGGTGGGCCGGGTGCAGACGCCGGTGCTGGGCCTGGTGGTTCGCCGGGATGCCGAGATCCGCGACTTCACTCCCCACCCCTTCTTCGTGCTGTGGGCGGATCTCGCCGTGGCGGGCGGTACCCTGCGCGCCTGGTGGGCCCCCGGCGAGGGTCAGCCCCTCGACGACCAGGGCCGGCTGCTGGCCCGGGAGCCCGCCGCCCTCCTCGCCGAGCGGCTGCCCGGCGCCGAGGGGCGGCTGACCCGCCTCGAGACCCAGAACAGGCGTCAGGCCGCGCCGCTGCCCTACTCGCTCTCGGCGCTGCAGGTGGACGCCGCTCGCCGCCACGGGCTCTCTGCCAAGGCGGTGCTGGATACCTGTCAGACCCTCTACGAGCGCCATCAGCTGATCACCTACCCGCGCTCCGACTGCCGCTACCTGCCGGAGGAGCACTTCGCCGCGGCCCGGGCCACCCTGGAAGGCGCCTGCCGGGCAGACGGCACCCTGCGCCAGTGGCTGAACGGCGCGGACTTCTCGCGGCGCTCCCGGGCCTGGAACGACAAGCAGGTGGGCGCCCACCACGCCCTGGCCCCCACCGGCAGGCCCATGGATCCCGCGCGGCTCTCGGCCAGCGAGGCCAATGTCTTCCGGCTGATCGCACGCAACGTGCTGGCCCAGTTCTACCCCCCCCTCGCCACCCGCGAGGTGAAGGCGGAGTTCACGATTCTCGATGAGGCCTTCCGCGCCCGAGGCCAGGAGATTCGCGAGGCGGGCTGGAAGCCGCTCTTCACCACCCGCGACGAGGCGCCGCCCCTGCCGCCACTCACCGAGGGGGAGACGTGCCGAGTCGGCGAGGCCGGCGTGGAGGATCGCGAGACCCGCCCGCCAGAGCCCTTCAACGATGCCAGCCTGATCAAGGCGATGATGAATATCGCCCGCTATGTGGAGGACCCGGCGGTCAGGCGCACCCTGCGCGAACATGACGGTCTGGGGACCGAGGCCACCCGCGCCGGCATCCTTGAGACCCTGGAGTCGCGCGGCTACCTGGTGCGCCAGGGCAAGTCGCTGCGTGCCACCCGGCTGGGCAGCGCCCTGATCGCTTCGCTGCCCGAGGCGGTCAGCCGGCCGGAGCGCACCGCCCTCTGGGAGCAGCGCCTCGCGGCCATCGCCGAGGAGGGCGCCGATCCCGCGCCTTTCCTCGATGACCTGATCGGCGACCTGCAGCGGCTGCTGACCAGCGCCGACGCCGGCCGGCTGCGCCAGGCGCTAGCCACGGCCCAGGGCGAGACGCCCGCCGCCGCTCGCCCCTCAGCCAGACGCCGGGGCAGTGCCTCCCGGCGCCGCGGCGGAGCCGGCGCCGGCAAGGTCGGGACGAGCCGCAAGCGGGGCCGCTCGTGACCCGGCGGGACACCCACTGGATCGTCGGCCCCGGCGCCCTGGGCAGGCTGATCGGCCTGCGCCTGGCCACCCGAGCGGCTCCCTCTCCGGCGGTGATCCTGATCGGGCGCCGGCGCCTCCCCGTCGAGCAGAGCCTGGTCACCCCCCGGGGGGAGACCCTGGAAGCAGCGGTAAACACCGCTACCCTAAAGGCGCTGCCGGCCATCCCTCCCCGCGTGGTGCATCTGACCACCAAGGCGTACGCTGCCGAGGAGGCACACCTTGCCCTGGCACCGCACCTGCCCGTCGGCACGCCCCTGGTGCTGTGGCAGAACGGCTTCGGCTGCCAGCCGCGGCTCAGCCGGCGCCATGACGGCCCGGTGCTCTGCGCCACCACCACCGAGGGCGCCTATCTCGATGACAAGGCGGCAGGTGACAGCGGCGTGGTCCACGCCGGCCATGGCGAGACGCTGGTCGGCGCCCTGGATGGCCGTCACGCCGAGCTGGCCGACGAGCTTGCCGCCACCCTCAGTGCCGCCGGGCTGCCCGCCCGCAGCGTCGCCGACATCCGCCAGCGACTCTGGCAGAAGCTCGCCGTCAACGCTGCCATCAACCCCCTGGTGGCCCGCTTCCGCATCCGCAATGGCCAGCTGCGCGACCGCCCCTTCCGACCCATGGTGGAAACCATCATCGCCGAGGTCGCCGCGATCCTGGCCGCGGAGGGCATCACTCCGCCCGGTGTCACGGGTGTCGAGGCCAACGCGAGCGCCGAGGCCATCGAGGGCTGGCGAGCCTTGGTGTGGCGGGTGGTGGAAGGCACCGCCGGCAATCGCGCCTCCATGCTCCAGGACGTCCTGGCCGGGCGCCCCACGGAGCACGACGCGATCCTCGGCCCGCTGCTGGCCGCCGCCGCCGCTCACCGCCTTGCCGCCCCGCACCTGACCGAGCTGGCGGACCGGCTGCGGGAGCGCGAGCTGGCGCGCTCGAGGAACCCTTGCTAGGCTATGGGGATACCAATCACTCGCCCTGCGGCTCTCCCGCTTGTCGTACCCGGCTCCCCGGGCCGCAGCGCAAGGACAGGGATCTCATGAAAGCGGGTTTTCTCTCTGCCTGTCTGACGGCCTGCCTGGCCGCCGGTGCCGCCTTACCGGCGCTGGCCGACGGCTCTCCCGCCTTTGCCGGCAAGAATAGCGATCTGATGCAGCTGGATAACGGCATGGTAGTCGAGGGCCGCGACATCGAAACGCCGGACGGCTACACCTCGGGATTCCGGCTGATCGCCGGCTACTCCCCGCTGCGTCTGCCCCGGCTCGACCTGGCCGCCGAATTCAGCTATCGGCAAAGCGACGAGGTGCCCACAAGGATGGGTGAGGAGCAGCTGCTGATCAACTCGGTCAGCCTGGGTGGCAGCCTGATGGCCGGCGTGCGTCTCGGCCGTCTCGGCCTCTACGCCAAGTCCGGCATGGCGGGCTGGGAAGGCGACGCCGTGATCCCCCGGGACGCCTTCAATACCGCCGGCACCACCCGGGTCACCGGCCTCGGCGCCCGAATGGAATTCAACCGACTGGTCAGCCGGCTGGAGTTCGAGGAGTTCGATGCCCCGGACATGGCCCACCTCAACCTGTTCACCGCCTCGCTGCACATTCCCTTCTGAAGCTGGAAGGCAGCATGTCGCCACCCAGCCAGGCGTCAAGTTTTTCTTCCAGCTTCAAGCTTATGGCTTCAAGCACTAGAGCCTACCCGGTATTGCGCAGCCCCGCGGCGATACCCGCCATGGTCACCATCAGCGCCCGGGAGAGGTCGGCGCTGATGGCGCCATCCGCATCCCGATTACGCTGCAGCAGCTCGGCCTGGAGGCCGTGCAGCGGGTCGATATAGGGGTTTCTCACCTCGATGGCCTGGCGGATCAGGGGGGTGTTCTCCAGCAGTTCCTGCTGATCGAGGACCTGCAGCAGCACCTCGTTGAGGCGCAAGAAGCGACCGCGCAGGCGCTCACCCAGCGCCTTGAGTGCCGGCTCATCCACCAGGCGATGCTCGTAGTAGGCGGCGATGCCCACGTCGGCCTTGGCCAGCAGCATCTCCAGCATGTCCAGGTAGGTGCCGAAGAAGGGCCAGCTGTCGCGCATCTCCTGCAGCACCTCCAGGCCGCCCTCCTCCTCCAGCCGCCGGGCGAAGGCCTCACCGCTGCCCAGCCAGGCGGGCAGCATCAGACGTATCTGGGTCCAGGCAAAGATCCAGGGAATCGCCCGCAGGGTCTCGACGCCACCGTCCTGACGGCGCTTGGTGGGCCTTGAGCCCAGCGGCAGGCGGCCCAGCGACCCTTCCGGCGTCACCGCCCGGAAGTAGGGCACGAAGTCGGGATCCTCGCGCACCACGCCGACATAGCCGCGGTGCGCCACCTCGGCCAGGCGGTCCATCTCCTCGCGCCAGCGGGGCTGGGGGTCGGGTGGCGGCAGCAGGGTCGCCTCCAGTACCGCGCAGGCATAGATCTCCATGGAGCGCAGGGCGATCTCCGGCTGGCCGAACTTGAAGCGGATCATCTCGCCCTGCTCGGTGACCCGGAGGCTGCCGTTCACCGACCCCGGGGGCTGGGAGAGAATGGCCGCATGGGCCGGGCCGCCGCCGCGCCCCACGGTGCCCCCGCGGCCATGGAAGAGGGTCAGGTCGACGCCATGCCGGCGACAGACCTGCACCAGCGTCTCCTGGGCGCGATACTGGGCCCAGGCGGCGGCCAGCTGGCCGGCGTCCTTGGCCGAGTCGGAGTAGCCGATCATCACCTCCTGACGGTCGGCGGCGAGCGCGCGGTAGCCGGGCAGGGAGAGCAGCCGATCGATGACGTCAGCGGCGTGGTTGAGGTCATCCAGGGTCTCGAACAGGGGGGCGATGGGCAGCTTGACCTCGCCCCCCACCTCCTTCATCAGCAGCGCCACGGCCAGCACATCGGAGGGCTGGCCGGCCATGGAGATGATGTAGGTCCCCAGCGCCTCGGCCTGTTCGCTGGCGATGACCCGGAAGGTATCGATCACCTCCCGGGACTCCGATGAACACTCCCAGCGCCGCGGAATCAGCGGCCGCCGCGAGGCGAGCTCCTCGAGCAGGAAGGTCTGGCGCTGCTCCTCGCTCCAGTCGCGATAGTGGCCGAGTCCCAGACCGTCGGTAAGCTCCTCCATCACCTGGGCATGCCGGCCCGCCTCCTGGCGGAGGTCGAGCTTGGTCAGGGTCACGCCGAACACCGCCACCCGGCGCAGGGTATCGAGCAGCGCACCGTTGGCGATGGTATCCAGCCCCACGTCGCACAGCGAGCGATAGCAGGTCAGCAGCGGCGCGAAGAGCTGGTCGCGGCTCTCGATGACCGGGCCCTCGTCGAAGGGCCTGCCGTCCAGGCACGCCTTGGCCCAGTCGCGGGTCGCCTCCATTCGGGTCAGCAGCCGGCGCAGCAGCTCACGATAGGGCTCGGCCGCATCCCCCACCTCGGCCTTCAGGGCGCTGTTGGCTTTCCACATGGAGAGTTCGGCCTTGAGCTTCTCAAGGTCGCGCAGATAGAGGTCGGCGGCCATCCAACGCCCCAGCAGCAGCACCTCCCGGGTGACCCGCGAGGTGACGTTGGGGTTGCCGTCGCGGTCGCCGCCCATCCAGGAGGCGTAGCGGATCGGCGCGGCGTCCAGCGGCAGGCGCTCGCCGGCGGTCTCCAGCAGCAGATTGTCCAGGTCCCGGTGGAAATCGGGAACGGCCTGCCACAGCGAGTTCTCGATCACCGCGAAGCCCCACTTGGCCTCATCCACTGGGGTCGGGCGCTCGTGGCGAATCTCGTCGGTGTGCCAGGCCTGGCTGATCAGCTCCTCCAGCCGCCCCTTGGCCCGGACCCCGCGCTCGGGATAGTCGCCGGAGGACTCGATGGCGGTAAGGCAGTCGTCGATGGCGTCGTACTTCTGGATCAGGGTACGGCGGATGACCTCGGTAGGGTGAGCCGTCAGTACCAGCTCCACGCGCATGGCGGCCAGGGTCTCGACCAGCTTGCGCGGGGCGTTGCCGGCCTCCCGGGCGCGAGCCAGCAGTTCGCTGAGCACCGGCTGGCTGCCGGGGCGGTAGTCCTCCACGCGGCGAAAGCGCGCCCGATAGTGCTGCTCGGCGATGTTGGCAAGATTGAGGAACTGGTTGAAGGCGCGAGTCACCGGCAGCAGATCGCGATCGGGGAGGCGGCGCAGGTAGTCGATCAGCTCCCGCCGAGCCTGGCCGTCGCTCTGCCGTCCTCGCTTGGCGAAGCCGCGAATGGTCTCGATCTTGTCGACGAAACCCTCCCCCAGGTCGTCGGCGATGGTGCGCCCAAGGCTGTCGCCCAGGATACGAACGTTGTCACGCAGCGATTCGTGCAGGTCGTCACTCATGGCCATGTCTCTCGGTTGTCCCTCCGCCGCGAGCGGAGGAGGAAGTGGATGGGGATTCGAGCACCGCGCGCTCGTCGGCCTTGGCAACCTGCCAGTGGCGCTCCATGGCGTCGAGGTCGGCCTCCTCGAGCGCCACGCCCTCCGCGGTCAGGGCCGCCTCGAGATGGCGGAAGCGACGCTCGAACTTGGCATTGGTCGCGCGCAGGCAGCGCTCGGGATCGGCCTTGAGGGTACGCGCCAGATTGGTCACCGCGAACAGCAGGTCACCCACCTCCTGGGCAGCGTGTTCGCGATCGCCCGCGGCCAGCGCCTCCTCGACCTCGTCGAGTTCCTCGCGGATCTTGCTCAGCACGCCGCGGGCATCGGGCCAGTCGAAGCCGACCCGGGCAGCGCGCTTGGAGAGCTTGGCGGCTCGCGACAGCGCCGGCAGGGTGCGCGGAACATCATCCAGCACGGAAGCCGCAGCGTCACCCGGACACGACGCCGCAGCGCTGGTGGCGCGCTCGGCGCGCTCCTGGGCCTTGAGGGCCTCCCAGCGGCTGCTGACCTGGCGGGTCTCGACCTCCTCGGCCGTGACCCCCGGCGGACGGCGAGACGCCAGGGTGCCCTCGGGGAAGACATGGGGGTGTCGACGCAGCATCTTGGCGGTGAGGGCGTGGATCACATCGTGGAAGTCGAAGCGCCCCTCCTCGGCGCCGAACTGGGCATAGTAGACCACCTGAAAGAGCAGATCGCCCAGCTCGCCGGGCAGCTCCTCCCAGGCGCGGCGCTCGATGGCGTCGGCAACCTCGTAGGCCTCCTCCAGGGTGTGGGGCACGATGGAGTCCCAGTCCTGCCTGAGGTCCCAGGGGCAGCCCTGCTCGGCATCGCGCAGCACCGCCATCAGGGTCAGCAGGTCGTCGAGATCGTGACGCCGGCTCATGCTCCCCTCTCCTTGCCCTTGCCTTTCTCCTTGCCCTTGCCTTTCTCCTTGCCCTTGCCTTTTTCCTGGCCCTTGACGCCGCCGGCCCCGGTGCGCAGCCGACGCACCTCGATGACGTTGGAGAGCTGCTGGATACGCGAGAAGAGGCGCCCCAGGGTCTCCAGGCCGTCCACCTCAACGGTGATGTGCAGGCGCGCGATGCCGTCGTCGGTATCGGTCAGGGTGTTGACCGCCAGCACGTTGACCTTCTCGTTGCCGAGCACACCGGTGACGTCCCGCAGCAGGCCGGAGCGGTCCCAGGCCTGGACCTCGATATTGACCGGGTACTGGGTGCGGGCGCGCTCGCCCCACTCCACCTCGATGATGCGCTGCGGCTCCTCCAGGCGCAGCTGCAGGATATTGGCGCACTCCTGGCGATGCACGGTGACGCCGCGCCCCTGGGTGATGAAGCCGACGATGGGCTCCCCGGGCACCGGGTGGCAGCAGTTGGCCATGCTGGTCTTGAGGTTGCCCACCCCGAGCACGGTGATATCGCTCTGGCCGGCCTTGCTCGGCGACCGTCTGGGCTTGGCCAGCAGGCGGTCGAGCTGCTCCTGGTCATCGCTCTCGCCGAACAGCTGCTGCGCCTGGTGCAGCACCTGGCCGATACGCAGGTCGCCGGCCCCCAGGGCGGCATACATGTCCTCGGGGCCCTGGTAGTTGACCTTGCGCGCCAGGGTCTCGAGGTCCATGTCCTCCAGGTCGAGGCGCTTCATCTCGCGCTCGAACAGTGCGCGCCCCTCCTCCAGGTTCTGGTCCCGGGCCTGGTGCTTGAACCAGGCCTGAATCTTGGCCCGGGCCCGGCTGGTGCGCACATAGCCGAGGCTCGGGTTGAGCCAGTCGCGGCTCGGCCCGCCCTTGCTGGCGGTGAGGATCTCTACCTGCTGGCCGGTCTTGAGCGTGTAGGTGAGCGGCACGATGCGCCCGTTGACCTTGGCCCCCCGACAGCGATGCCCCACCTCGGTGTGCACCCGGTAGGCGAAGTCGATGGGCGTGGCCACCCGCGGCAGGTCGATGACGTGGCCATCGGGGGTGAAGACATAGATGCGATCCGGCGCCACGTCGCTGTTGAGCCCCTCGCTGAGATCGCCGATGTCGCCGACCTCCTCCTGCCACTCGAGCACCTGGCGCAGCCAGGCGATCTTGTCCTCGTAGCCGGTGCTCTTGGCCTTGGTATCGTGGCCCTTGTAGCGCCAGTGGGCGCAGACCCCGAGCTCCGCCTCCTCATGCATGGCAAAGGTGCGGATCTGAATCTCCAGCACCTTGTTCTCGGGACCCAGCACTGCGGTATGCAGCGACTGGTAGCCGTTCTTCTTGGGATTGGCGATGTAGTCGTCGAACTCGTTGGGCACATGGTGCCAGCAGGAGTGCACCAGTCCCAGCACGGTATAGCAGTCGGTCACCTCGGGCACCAGGATGCGCACCGCGCGAATGTCATGCACCTGGGAGAAGTCGATGCGCTTGCGCTGCATCTTCCGCCAGATGGAGTAGATATGCTTGGCGCGACCCTCGACGTCGTAGCGAGTGATGCCATGGGCTTCCAGCATGCCCTTGAGGGCATCGACCACCTCGACGATGTAGCGATCACGATGGACGCGTTTCTCGGCCAGCTGGCGGGCGATCGCCTTGTAGTCGTCCTCGTGGAGGTAGCGAAAGGAGAGATCCTCCAGCTCCCACTTCAGGTGGCCGATGCCCAGCCGATGAGCCAGAGGCGCATAGATGTCGAACACCTCCCGAGCCACGCGCAGCTGCCGCTCGCGGGGGGCATCCTTGACCTGGCGCAGGGCGCAGGTGCGTTCGGTGATCTTGATCAGCGCCACCCGCACATCGTCGATCATGGTCACCAGCATCTTGCGCAGGTTGTCCTGCTGGTCATGCTGACCCATCTCGTGGCTGGGGGTCTGGGAGGTGCTGATCGCCGCCATCTGCAGCACACCGTCGATCAGCGCGGCGACCTCACGGCCGAACTGCTTGGCCACCGCCTCCAGGCCGATCAGCCCCTCGCGCACGGCACGATAGAGTACCGCGGCCACCAGAGTCTCCTGGTCCAGCCTCAGCTCGCCGAGGATATCGGCCATTTCCAGCCCCATGCGAAAGCTGGAGCCGTCGGCCAGCCAGCGGCGGTGGGGCTTGTCGGACTCGCGCTCCAGGCGCTCTGCCAGCAGGCAGGCCGCGCGCAGCGGTGCCGGATCACGCAGCTTGACGTCCTCCTGCAGCCGCTCGAGCCAGCGCTCGATATCGACGCCCCCCGTCTCGGTCAGCGGCTGCTCCTCACGGACTTTAACCATCGGGCGTTGCTCCTTGCAGCGGCTGTTCTTCCCGCGGGTACTCGAACAGCAGCATCGATTCCAGGTGTGAGGTGTGCACAAACATGTCGGCCATGGCGAGTCGCGCCAGCCGGTAACCGCCATGCACAAGGCGTGCCGCATCCCGTGCCAGAGTCGCCGGATCGCAGGAGACATACAGCACCCTGGGCACCGGCGACGCCACCAGAGCGGCGCAGACGGCATCGGCGCCATCGCGGGGCGGGTCCAGCAGCAGGGTATCCGGCGCGGTCTCCCGCAGCAGGTCCTGGACCGCCGCGATATCCGTCAGATCCGCCTGGCGGGCCGCCACCCTCAGCGGCGACTCCCGTGAATTGTCGCGGACGTTATCGGCCAGACGCTCGACCATGGCCGGGCTGCCCTCCACCGCCGTCACCCTGGCCCCGGCGGACGCCAGCGGCAGGCTGAAGTTGCCCACCCCGGCAAAGAGGTCCAGCAGCGACGTGCCGTCCAGGCCGTCGAGCCAGCTCAGGGCGGTGGTCACCATCAGCCGGTTGACCTCGGCATTGGCCTGCAGGAAGTCCCCCGGGGCAAAGCCCAGGGTCATCTCGCCCACGGCGCCTGGCACCCGACAGCTGAGCGCCGGCGCCGGTGTCAGCCACTCGAGTCGCGGCGCCTCGCGCCCCGCCAGCCAGGCCAGGTGCAGGTCATGCTCGTCGGCAAAGGCCAGCCAGCGCGCGCGGTCGGCGGCGTGCTCCTTGAGCTGACGGACCAGCAGCATCGCTCCCTGGTCGCTGTCCAGCAGCTCCAGGTGTCCCACCCGACGCGGCACCTCGAGGGAGGTCACCTGACGGTGCAGCGGCGCCAGAAGCGCGTCGAGGGCGGGCACCAGTATGGTGCAGCGCATGATATCCACCAGGCGATGGCTGTGACGGGCACGGAAGCCGAGGTGGACCTGGCCATCGGCACCCACCTTGACCCCCAGCCGGGCACGCCGCCGATAGCCGCTGGAGGCGTCGGCCAGCAGCTCCGGCATGCTCGTCACCTCGAGGCCCTGGCGGGCCAGCAGGTCGAGGAGCACCGCCTGCTTGTGACGGCGCTGGGCGGGCACGGCCAGGTGCTGGAGGTCACAGCCGCCGCAGCGGCCGAAGTAGGCGCAGGGGGGGGATACCCGCTCCGATGATGCCTCGAGCCGCTCGCGAACATGGGCCTCATCGAAACGCTTGCGCGTACGATGAACCGCCACCTCGACGCGCTCGCCGGGCAGCGCCCCCTCCACGAACAGCGCCTTGCCGGCAGCGTCGTGGGCCAGGCCTCGACCATCGTGAGCCAGCCGCTCGATGGTGACGCCCCGAGCCCCCTCTTCCTCGGCGGTGCGACCCGCGGTCGCCCCCCGGGGCGCCTGGCGCCCCTGCAGCCCGGAAACACCCGACCGTTCTCGGCGCGGCCGCCGCTTGCCCAGCATCGCCATCTCAGGACTCCGGGGCAAACAGGCCGGTGGAGAGGTAGCGGTCGCCGCGGTCGCAGACGATGAACACGATCACCGCGTTCTCGACCTCCTCGGCGATACGCAGGGCGCCGGCCAGAGAGCCACCGGAACTGACGCCGGCCAGAATGCCCTCCTCACGGGCCAGGCGCCGCATGTGAACCTCCGCCTCGCGCTGGCCGATGTCGAGGACGCGGTCGACCCGAGTGGCGTTGAAGATGCTCGGCAGATACTCCTGCGGCCAGCGGCGGATGCCCGGGATACTGGCGCCGTCCTCCGGCTGCAGGCCAATGATCTGCACCCCGGGGTTGCGCTCCTTCAGCGCCCGGGAGACCCCCATGATGGTCCCGGTGGTGCCCATGGAGCTGATGAAATGGGTCACCTGGCCGCCGGTCTGTTCCCAGACCTCGGGGCCGGTGCCGCGGTAGTGGGCCAGGGGGTTGTCGGGGTTGGCGAACTGATCCAGGCGCTTGCCCTCACCGCGGGCCAGCATGGCTTCGGCCACATCGCGAGCCTCCTCCATGCCCCCCGCCTTGCTGACGCTGATCAGCTCGGCGCCGAAGGCCGCCATGGCCTGCCTGCGCTCCTCGGAGGCGTTCTCGGGCATGATCAGCACCATCCGGTAGCCCTTGATGGCCGCCGCCATGGCCAGGGCGATGCCGGTGTTGCCGGAAGTCGCCTCCACCAGGGTATCGCCGGGCGTGATCTCACCCCGCGCCTCGGCCTGCTCGAGCATGGAGAGAGCAGGCCGGTCCTTCACGGAGCCGGCGGGATTATGGCCCTCCAGCTTGGCCAGCAGGAGGTTGTTGCGGCCGGCGGTGATGCGCTTGAGGCGAACCAGCGGCGTCTGGCCGACCACCTCCTCGAGGGTGGGAAAATGCATGCAACTTTCCTTGTGGGAACGTGTTTTCTCCATTATATCCGTGCCGCCCCGGGGTGGACAGGCATCCCCCCTCCCTGTGTCATACTGGGTTTCATCTCCCGCAGAGAGCCTGCCGATGTCCCTGAAGTTCCGCCTGCTGCTGACCATGCTGGTCGTGCCCTGGCTGCTGATGCTGCTGCTCGCCGCCGTGACCCTGACGCTGCACCGCTCGCAGCATGCCGAACAGCTGCAGGCCCGCCTGGAGCAGGCCGTTGATCTTCTCACGCCGGCGCTGAGCCGCACCGATGACCCCACCCGGCGGGAGGCCCTGGCGACCGGCCTGCTGGAGCTCGACGAGGTGCGCGCCCTGGGCATCACCGACGCCCGGGGCGAGATGCTGCTGCAGCTGGGCCGGCTGCGCTCGCCCCCCGAGGTGCCAAGCGACCCGCATCGGCAGCTCGAGCAGCGGGCCACCGAGTGGCGACTGCAGGCGCCCATGCCAGGCGCCGAGCCGACCTGGCTGGTGCTCGACGTGGATGCCAGCCCTCTGGTCCTCGACCACTATCGCCAGATCGGCCTCACGGCGCTGCTGCTGGGCATTGCCGCGCTGCTGCTGGGAGCGCTGACCTTCACCACCTACCGCCGTCTATCGGGCCCGCTGGCGGCGGTCGATCACAGCCTCTCCCGCCTGGCCCGAGGCGAGCGCCCCCCCGAGCTGCCCGCCTCCCCGGGCGAACTGGCCGGACTGAGCGAGCGGGTCAACGCCCTGGCGCACTACCTGGCCGAGGCCCGCCTGGAGACCCGGCGTCAGATCGAGCAGGCCACCGCCGAGCTCGAGGAGTCCATGGAGACCATCGAGGTCCAGAACATCGAACTGGACATCGCCCACCGCCGCGCCCTGGAGGCCAGTCGCATCAAGTCGGAGTTTCTGGCCAACATGAGCCACGAGATCCGCACCCCGCTCAACGGCATCATCGGCTTCTGCCGCCTGCTCGAGCGCTCGCAACTCGAGCCCCGCCAGCGGGAGTGGCTGGAGCATGTCCAGCGTGCCTCCAGCAACCTGCTGATGCTGGTCAACGATGTTCTCGACTTTTCCAAGCTCGAGGCCGGGCGCCTGGAGCTGGAACGCCTGCCGCTGGACATGGTGACACTGGTGGACGAGGTTCTGGGCCTGCAGGCGCCGCTGGCGCACCAGAAGGGGCTGCAGCTGCTGGGCCTGGTGTACGACGATGTGCCCGGCGTGCTCACCGGTGACCCGATGCGCATCCAGCAGGTGCTCACCAACCTGGTGCACAATGCAGTGAAGTTCACCCGAGAGGGTGAGGTGGTGGTGCGGGTGATGGTGGAGCAGGCCGAACCGGGGCGTGTGACCCTTCGGCTCAGCGTGACCGATACCGGCATCGGTCTCTCCCCGGAACGGCAGCGACACCTCTTCAAGGCCTTCGAGCAGGCCGAGCCCAGCCACGCCCGGGAGTTCGGCGGCACCGGGCTGGGCTTGACCATCTGCGGCCAGCTGGTGGAACAGATGGGCGGGAAGATCGAGGTAACGAGTGAACCCGACCGGGGCGCCACCTTCTCCTTCACCCTCCCCCTGGAGGGCGACGAGATCGCCGAGCGCCCCCCCGAGCTGCAGCTCTCCGGACAGACGGTGGTGATCGAGGAGGCCCACCCGGCCACCCGCCGCGCCCTGCGCCACCTCTTCATGCGCTGGGGCGCCCGGCCCGTGGAGGCCTTTCCGGCTCCCTCGCAGAGTGGCCCGCCGGCGCTGCTGGTCGCCAGTCTGCCCCCCCTGCCGCTGTCAGCGGCCGATGCCGCCACCTGGCAGCATCGCCTGGGCGAGCTGGCATGCCCGGCGCTGCTGCTGGCCAATGCCAGCCCCCTCGACCTGCCGGACCTGCCGCTGCCCCACGGCGGCCAGGTCCTCGCCAAGCCGGTGGCCAGGGCCACCCTGGTCAGGGTGGTGGCAGAGTATCTGGACGGGAATGACCGGCCGGCGCCGACTGGTCAGCGGGAGACCACTCGACCGGGAGCGCTGCGCCTGCTGGCCGTGGATGACACCGAATCCAATCGCCTGCTGCTGCGCGAGCTGGTGGCCGGCCCCGATATCGAGGTCAGCCTGGCCGCCAGCGGCGAGGAGGCGCTGGCCCTGGCCAGGGAGCAGCCCTTTGACCTGGTGCTGATGGACATTCGCATGCCCGGCATGGATGGCGTGGCGGCCACCCGGGCGCTGCGAGGCCTGGGGGGGCGCTGGCGTACCACGCCGGTGGTGGCAGTGACCGCTCACGTGCAGGAAGAAGAGCGCCGCCGGCTGCTGACCAGCGGGCTGGATGATGTCCTGGTGAAGCCGCTGGACGCCGGCAAACTGCGCGACGCCCTGGGCCGCTACCTGGGCATTGTCGCCGCGGAAAGCGGCGAGGCCCCCTTATCGCCGCCGGCAACAGTCCCTGCGCTGACCGCCGATGACGGCGAGCTGCCCACGGTGGATCTCGAGCTCGGGACACGGCTGGCAGGGGGGCGAGCCGCGCTCGCCAGGGAGCTGCTGGAACGTCTGACGGCGGGACTCGAGGAGAGCGAAGCCGACCTGCGTCACGCCCTGGCCGAGGGCGACGACGAGGCGCTGCTGGATGGCATCCATGCCCTCAATGGCGCCTGCCGCTACTGCGGGGCGCCGCGTCTGGGGCTGATCGCCGAGTCCCTGGAGACTCGGCTGCGCACCCGCGGCCGAGACGCCGTGGCCCCGCTGATGAAGGATCTCTTCGCCGCCATGGCGGACCTGCGCGCCTGGGCTCGGCAGGAGGCGCTGTCGTCCTCCGGCTCCTAGCCCCCAGCCATCACCCTTCCAGCACCACGAAAGCCAATGCCAGCGGCGCCTCGTCGCTGATCGACAGGTGCATCGCCCGCACCCCTGCCGCCGTTGCCAGCTCGTGGGCCCGGCCCGACAACTGCAGCGAGGGGCGGCCCAGGGCATCGCTGGTGACCTGAACCTCGTTCCAGCGCATGCCCAGCCGCAGGCCGGTGCCCAGCGCCTTGACGAAGGCCTCCTTGGCGGCAAACCGCTTGGCCAGAAAGGCCGCGGGTGCCGGATGGCCCGCCAGGCGCTCTCGCTCCTGCTCGCCCAGCAGCCTCAGCGCCAGGCGCTCGCCGTGGCGAGCCAGGGCCCGTTCAAAGCGTTCGATGCGGGCGATATCGGTGCCGATGCCAAGAATCATGGCTCAGCGGGCGTCGTCATGATCGTGGTCGTGCTCCTCCAGGGAGGCCACGAAGCCCGCCTCCTGGCCGGCGATGGCCAGCCGCTTCATCTCGGCTACCGCCTCCTTGAGCCCCACGAACAGCGACCGCGCGATGATCGCATGGCCGATATTGAGTTCGTGCAGGCCGGGAATGGCGGCGATGGCCTCCACGTTATGGTAGTTCAGGCCGTGACCGGCGTTGACGGTGAGCCCCAGCGCCAGCGCCATCTCGGTGGCCGCAGCGAGCCGTGCATGCTCATGGGCGGCGGCCTGACCGCTAGCCTCGGCATAGGCGCCGGTGTGCAGTTCGATCACCGGAGCGCCGGCTCGCACGGCGGCCTCGATCTGGGACGGTTCGGGGTCGACAAAGAGCGACACCTCACAGCCGGCAGCCGCGAGGCGCTGGCAGGCGGCGTGGATCGCCTCGAAGCCGCCCACCACGTCAAGGCCACCCTCGGTGGTGAGCTCCTCGCGCTTCTCGGGCACCAGGCAGACGTGGGCCGGACGCACCTCCTCGGCGAGGCGAATCATCTCCTCGGTGACCGCCATCTCCAGGTTCATGCGAGTGTTGAGCACCTCGGCCAGCAGGCGCACATCGCGCTCCTGGATATGCCGGCGATCCTCGCGCAGGTGCACGGTGATGCCATCGGCGCCGGCCTCCTCGGCGAGCAGCGCCGCCTGGACCGGGTCCGGATAGCGGGTGCCGCGGGCCTGGCGCAGGGTGGCGATATGGTCGATGTTGACGCCGAGCAGGATGCGCGGAGGATGCATGATGTTCTCCTTGAAAAAGCCGTAAGCCGTAAGCCGTAAGCCGTAAGCCGTAAGCCGTAAGCCGTAAGCCGTAAGCCGTAAGCTAGGATGTTGCCATCAAACCTCGCAACAAGGTTTTTCCTATAGCGTACAGCTTATCGCTTACAGCTCCGGGCGCAGCCCGGTCCGGCGGCGCTCGGCGAGCTGTCGCATCAGCTCCCGGGAGCGCAGGGGCCGCGCGCCCAGCAGCGGTGCCAGGGCTGCCCGGGTGACGGCCTTGGCCGGACCGGCAAGCCCGGGAGCCCCCCAGTCGCCGGCCCCCAGCAGCCGCAGGGTGCGACCGTCCAGACCGGGCTGCCCGGGGAAGAAGGCGCGGGTCGCCGCATCGTAGACGTAGCGGGTCTGGGGGTCCAGCTCGCCGCCCTCTGCCGTGGTGAAACGCGGCATGGCATCGAGCGCCTCCAGCAGCGCCACCTCCAGACTGCGCAGCCCGCCGGCGCGAGCATCGGGTCGCGGCAGCGCCTCGAGCAGCGCCGTGTAGAAGGCGAACACCTCGGCCACCGGCAGCTCCACCGGCAGGGTGCGGGTGAGCAGCTCATTGGCGTAGAGCCCGCACAGCAGGCCCTCGCCGGCCAGCAGCGCCGCTGACCCGCGGCTCTCCATCAGCCGCAGCCGCTTGAGCTCACCCTCGCCCACCCAGGTGACGTGCAGCGGGGCAAAGGGCTGCAGCCGCCCCCGGGAACGCGAGCCGGGACGCTGCACGCCCTGGGCCACCGCCCTGACCCGACCCCGAGACAGGGTGAGCAGCTCCACCAGGGCGCTGGTCTCTCGGTAGGGACGCTTGTGCAGCAGAAAGGCGGGCTCGGGGGTCATGCCAGGGACCCAGGCCCTGCCGCCCTTTCGGGGTCAGACCCCTGCGGCGTGCAGTGCGGCAGGGACTCCGCCTCTCGGCGGGGCGGGCGGCTCGGCCGGGGTCTGACCCCGAAGGGCCAGGAGAGCTTGCGACGCGGCGTCATCGGTCGAGATTGTAGCCCAGGCTCTTCAGCGCCCGCTCGTCGTCGGACCAGCCGCGCTTCACCTTGACCCAGAGGTTGAGCATCACCTTGGCGTCCAGGGCGCGCTCCATGTCCAGGCGTGCCTCGCGGCCAATGGTCTTGATGCGCTCGCCGTTCTCGCCGATCAGGATCTTCTTCTGCCCCTGACGCTCCACCAGGATCAGGGCGCTGATGTGCACCACGCGCCCCTCGTCGCGGAACTCCTCGATCTCCACGGTCATCTGGTAGGGCAGCTCATCGCCGAGCTGGCGCATCACCTTCTCGCGCACCAGCTCCGCGGCCAGGAAGCGCTGGCTCTTGTCGGTAACCTGATCCTCGGGGAAGAAGTGCACACTCTCGGGCAGGTGCCTGGCCACCTCGGCCTCCAGCTCCGGCACGTTGGTGCCGTGCTTGGCCGAGATCGGCACGATGGCGGCAAACTCGCGCCGGGCACCCACCTCCTCCAGCCAGGGCAGCAGACTCGCCTTGTCCTGCAGGCGGTCGACCTTGTTGACGGCGAGGATCACCGGCGCCTCCAGATGCTCAAGCCGCCTGAGGACGATCTGGTCCTCCTCGCTCCAGCGGGTGCGGTCGATGATGAAGACCACGCAGTCCACGTCGCGCAGGGCCTGGGTGGCGGCCTGGTTCATGAAACGGTTGATCGCCTTGTTGCGATCCTTGGCCATGATATGGATGCCGGGGGTGTCGACGTAGATGAACTGCGCCTCCCCCTCGGTCTTGATGCCCATCACCTGGTGGCGCGTGGTCTGGGGACGCCGCGACGTGATGGAAATCTTCTGGCCGAGGATGCGGTTCATCAGCGTGGACTTGCCGACGTTGGGGCGACCGACGATGGCCACGAAGCCGCAGGTCTGGGTCATGGTCGTGCTCCCTGAGAGTGAGTCCTGACGGGTTCGAGCAGGGACAGGGCCTTTTCGGCAGCCTGCTGCTCGGCGTGGCGCCGGCTGGCCCCCTCGCCAATGGTATGCTGAGCGAGCATCTCCACGTGACACTCCACGGTGAAGGTCTGGGCGTGGGCTTCGCCCTCGACGTCGACCACCTCGTAGCGGGGCAGCGGGACCTGGCGCGACTGCAGAAACTCCTGGAGACGCGTCTTGGGATCCTTCTGGGTATCCTGCAGGCTGGTGCTCTCCAGTCGCTCGGCGTACCAGGAGAGCACTCGGCCGCGCACCGACTCCATGCCGGCATCCAGATAGATGGCGCCGATCACCGCCTCCACGGCATCGGCCAGGATCGACTCGCGGCGATGCCCGCCGCTCTTCATCTCTCCGGAGCCGAGCCGCAGGTGCTCGCCAAACCCCATCTCCCGGGCCAGCTCGGCCAGGGTCTGCCCCTTGACCAGTCGCGCCCGCAGCCGGGAAAGCTGTCCTTCCCGGGCCTCGGGAAAGCGCCGGAACAGCGCCTCGGCGATCACGAAGTTGACAATGGAGTCGCCGAGAAACTCGAGGCGCTCGTTGTTCTGCCCGCCGGCGCTGCGGTGGGTCATGGCCAGCTCCAGCAGGGTGGGATCCCGGAAGGCGTGGCCGAGGCGTCGGCTGAAGGCGTTGAGGGAGTTACTCACGGATATCCTGTTGTCTGGTGGCTTGTCGATGCCGATGCGTCCCGAAGGCGAGGGAGCTCACTGGATGCGTCGCGCGCTGGTGAAACTGGGCAGGCCGCCATCCCACTGCATCCATACGGCAAAGGCGCGACCGACGATGTTTTCCTCCGGCACGAAGCCCCAGTAGCGGCTGTCGTTGGAGTGGTCACGGTTGTCGCCCATGGTGAAATAGTGGCCTTCCGGCACCACCAACTCACGGACCTGGGGGCCAGGATCACGAGGATTATTGTAGATCTTGTATTCGGCACCGCCCAACCGCTCGGCCAGCAGCAGCTCGTTCGGGGCGCCCTCGGGCCCCTCTTCCAGCAACGCCTTGGGCACGGCCTCGCCGTTGACGTAGAGCTGTTTGCCTTCGTAGCGCACGGTGTCACCGGGAAGCGCCACTACCCGCTTGATGAAGTTCACGGAGGGCTCGTCGGGAAAGCGGAACACCATGACGTCGCCGCGCTGCGGCTCGTTGAACTCGACGATGCGGGTATGTACCACCGGCAGGCGCAGGCCGTAGGTAAACTTGTTGACCAGAATGAAGTCACCCACCTCCAGGGTCGGACGCATGGAGCCAGACGGGATCTGAAAGGGCTCCACCACGAAGCTGCGCAGCACCAGCACCACCAGCAGCACCGGGAAGAAGGAGCGCGAGTAGTCCACCGGCCAGGGCTCCTTGAGCACCTTCTCACGGGCGGCGGGATCGAGCCCCTCGGTGGTGCCGGCATCGGCATTGGCCGCCGCGCGGCGACGGGCGGGGCGCCACCAGACAAGGTCAAGCAGCCAGATCAGGCCGGAGATGGCCACGGCCACCACCAGCAGCAGAGAGAAGTCCATGGGGTTACGGGTTCCTAGCGTTTGACATCAGTCATTGACCTTGAGCACGGCGAGGAAGGCCTCCTGGGGAATCTCCACCCGGCCGACCTGCTTCATGCGCTTCTTGCCCGCCTTCTGCTTCTCGAGGAGCTTCTTCTTGCGGCTGACGTCGCCGCCGTAGCACTTGGCGGTGACGTTCTTGCGCAGCGCCTTGACGGTGGAGCGTGCCACCACCTGGCCCCCGACGGCGGCCTGGATCGCCACGTCGAACATCTGGCGCGGAATGAGCTCCTTCATCTTCTCGACCAGCAGCCGGCCGCGACCGTGGGCGTGGTCGCGGTGGATGATCACCGCCAGGGCGTCGACCTTGTCGCCATTGATCAGCACATCGAGGCGTACCAGCCTGGCCGCCTGGAAGCGCTCGAAGCCGTAGTCCAGGGAAGCATAGCCCTTGGAGATTGACTTCAGGCGATCGAAGAAGTCCATCACCACCTCGGACATCGGCAGCTCGTAGGCCAGCTGGATCTGGCTGCCGAGGAACTGCATGTCCTTCTGGGTGCCGCGGCGGCTCTCGCACTCGGTGATGACGTTGCCCACGAACTCCTGAGGCACCAGGATGCTGGCCCGCACGATGGGCTCGCGCATCTCCTCCACGTCCGCCATGTCGGGCAGCTTGGAGGGATTGGAAACGTAGAGCATTTCCCCATCCTTGAGCGCCAGCTCGTAGACCACTGTCGGCGCCGTGGTCAGCAGATCCAGGTTGTACTCGCGTTCCAGGCGCTCCTGGATGATCTCCATGTGCAGGGTGCCGAGGAAGCCGACTCGAAAACCGAAGCCCAGGGCGTCGGAATTCTCCGGCTCGTACTCCAGGGAGGCGTCGTTGAGGGCCAGCTTCTCGAGGGCGTCGCGGAAGTCCTCGTAGTCGTCGGCGCTGACCGGAAACATGCCGGCATAGACCTGGGGCTTGACCTTCTGGAAGCCGGGCAGCCGCTCGACGTCGGGCGTCTTGGCATGGGTGATGGTATCCCCCACCGGCGCCCCCTGGATCTCCTTGATGCCGGCCACGATGAAGCCCACCTCGCCGGCGCGCAGCACGCCGGTCTCCTTGCGCAACGGGGTGAAGATGCCCACCTCGTTGGCCTGCCAGTCGCGGCCGGTGGACTTGATGCGAATCTTCTCACCCTTCTTCAGGGTACCGTCGAAGAGTCGCACCAGGGAGACAACGCCCAGATAGTTGTCGAACCAGGAGTCGATGATCAGCGCCTGCAGCGGCGCCTCGGGGTCGCCCTGGGGCGGCGGGATATCGCGCACCAGGCGCTCGAGCAGCCCGTCGATGCCCAGGCCGCTCTTGGCCGAGACCTGGCAGGCATCGGTGGCGTCGAGTCCGATGATCTCCTCGATCTCGTGGGCCACCTTGTCCGGGTCCGCCTGGGGCAGATCCATCTTGTTGAGCACCGGCAGCACCTCGAGCCCCTGCTCGATGGCGGTGTAGCAGTTGGCCACCGACTGGGCCTCGACGCCCTGGGCGGCATCCACCACCAGCAGCGCGCCCTCGCAGGCGTAGAGCGAGCGCGAGACCTCGTAGGAGAAATCCACGTGGCCGGGAGTATCGATGAAGTTGAGCTGGTAGGTGCTGCCGTCCTGGGCGTGATAGTCCAGGGTCACCGACTGCGCCTTGATGGTGATGCCCCGCTCCCGCTCGAGGTCCATGGAGTCGAGCACCTGCTCCTTCAGCTCGCGCTCGGTCAGCCCGCCGCAGGTCTGGATCAGGCGGTCGGCCAGGGTCGACTTGCCGTGGTCGATGTGGGCGATGATCGAGAAGTTCCGGATATGCTTGAGCTTGTCGGATGTGCTGTCTTGGGCCATCGGGAGAGTTCTGCCTGATAGGGTTCGGGCCGGACCGGGCGGCGCGCGGGCCGCCGGCAAGAGGCCGGGATCGGGCAACATTGTACCGGCATGCGCCGGCCAGATACAGCGAACCCGGCGGCCATGGCCGCCGGGGCAGGATGACGCCGCTGACGTGTCTCAGTCACTCGCCAGGCGCAGGGCCACGAACAGCGAGCGGCCGTCGCGGTAGAGACGCACCGGTACGGCGCGGTCGGCGGACAGGCCGCTGACCAGCTCGACCAGCTGGGCGGGGTCGCTGACGGCCTGATGGTCGATGCTGACCAGCACATCACCGGGGCGAATGCCGGCGGCGGCGGCGGCGCCGTCCGGGTCGACGTCGCGGACCCTCACACCGCCCTCGATGCCGAGCTCCTCGCGCTCGGCACGCTCCAGCTCACCCACCGACACCCCCAGGCGGGCCTGATGGCTCTCCTGAGGGCGACTGGCGGTGGCGCGCTCGGCATCGGGCCAGTCACCCACGGTGATAGTGAGCTGGCGACGCTCGCCGTCGCGCATCAGCTCGAGCTCCACCTCGCTGCCCGGCGCGGCACGGCCGATCAGCCGCGGCAGGGTGCTGGAATCGTGCACCGAACTCCCGTCCACCTCGAGGATGACATCGCCGGCCTGCAGACCGTCCCGGGCGGCCGGCCCCTCGGGGTCGAGGTCGGCGATCAGCGCACCGCTCGGCCCCTCCATGCCGAAGGATTCGGCCAGATCCCGGGAGACCGGCTGAATCATCACGCCCAGCCAGCCGCGGCGCACCTGGCCGTCTTCGCGCAGCTGGTCGGCCACGTCCATGGCCACGTTGATCGGAATGGCAAACGACAGGCCCATGAAGCCGCCGCTGCGGGTGAAGATCTGGGAGTTGATGCCGATCACCTCGCCGTCCAGATTGAACAGCGGACCGCCGGAATTGCCCGGGTTGATGGCCACGTCGGTCTGAATGAAGGGCACATAGGCGTCTCGCGGCAGGGTGCGGTCGATGGCGCTGATGATGCCGGCCGTCACCGAATAGTCGAAGCCGAAGGGTGAGCCGATGGCGGCTACCCACTCGCCCACCTTCAGGGTGTCGGAGTCACCCAGCTTGAGCGGCGGCAGGTCTTCGGCGTCGACCTTGAGCAGCGCCACGTCGGTACGCTCGTCGCTGCCCACCAGTTCGGCCTGAAGCTCTCGGCGATCATTCAGACGCACCAGGATCTCGTCAGCGCCCTCCACCACGTGGGCGTTGGTAAGGAGGTAACCATCCTCGCTGATGATGAAACCGGACCCCAGCGACTGGCGCTCCTGGGGCCGCCCGGGGGCCTGACCGCCCGGCGGTGCCGGAAAACGGTCGCCGAAGAAGTGGCGGAAGATCTCGGGCAGCTCCTGGCCACCGAAGCCCTGGAAGGGATTGTCGCGGCTCTGCACCGTGCGCGACGTGGAAATGTTGACGACGCCGGGAGCGGCCTCTTCCACCAGTACGGTGAAGTCGGGCAGCCCGCGAGCCGAAGCCGACTGCCAGGCCAGCAGGGTCGCGGCGAACAGCATCCACAGGGAAAGGGGTCGAATCATGCGCTTCATGAAGGGCTCCTGCGATGGGAC
>LFCJ01000171.1_pt1 | contig 36733 bp, 29 predicted proteins | sample 643141 | NCBI WGS metagenome assembly LFCJ01 (sample SAMN03766243, study PRJNA286221) | soda lake metagenome | biome: soda lake; feature: Kulunda steppe; material: water; isolation source: sample B1-Br-g2 brine of Lake Bitter-1 | place: Russia: Kulunda steppe | collected 2010-07
CTCGTTGAGCCAGGGGAGGCCACTCAGAAACGGTATGAGTTACAGACAGCGACGTATGCGTTTTTGTTCACAAACGAGCAGCCGACCGATAGTCCGGTGAGACGGAGCATCGAAACGTTCGGGGTTGACAATACAACGACGACATCGACTTGGCCGCCAGAGATCGTGGAGCGACGGTTATCATGGATTATCCGGTGATCGTTACGTTGAGTCACAATGGTTTTGCCCTGACTGAATCTGTTGCTGTTACTGTCGTCTCCCGGTCGCATGGATCAGACGCACATGAGCAATCGCTCAAGCAAGAACTTTTTGAGCATGCTTCTTCGAATCAGATCGTAACCGTTCTTGATTCTGTTTTGAAACGGTCACTTCGGTATCTCATTGACGATAGCGCGTACGACACACACTACTGGTTTCAGAGAGGTTAGTCGATGTCTCTCGGGCCAAATCAAAATTCGCACTTGTTGATTGAGGATAAAATTCGCCGCGAGTTAACGTATTTGTGCGTGCGGTTCGGGTGGGAGAAAGCACACGTGCGCATGCCGTAAAAGGATATCCGCTATTGGTTCATTTTCTCTTGGAGAGGGATGCACTTCTTCCGTTTTGACGTGTGCTCGATGGAATATATCGCGGCAGAGTGGTTCTATTTCATGGAGCACACCTGCTAGGTACGTATGTCCGGCGTATCCTTTACGATCATCCGCATTCGGGTGCAGGTGATTGCCGGTAATCGGATGACATCCTGTACTGAGTCGAACATCTCTATCATCAACGGGTACCCAATCGTGGCACCGAATATCAAAGTGTAGAGATGGTAATTTTTCCACGGTTCGAATCCCATCGTATCGTAACTCATGTTCCTTGATGAGATTTTCGAACGATGAAACGTCAGGGAAGCGTACCAGATCTAATTCCGCTCGAAGTCGAGTTGGGATTGTGCTAGCGATAAGCATCCATAGCGGTTGATTAGGGTCCATACCGAGTTCGTTGACTGCATGCGATTGATGCGCATCTTTAAGCAAGAACTGTGCTTCATTCACGTAATCATGATTGTATGTAGACGAATTATACGTGAGTCCGAGATGGGGGAAGATTTCATCCTCCCAAACAGCGTTCGTGTACGTGCCAATGGTATTGGTATCCTCACTTATGGCTATTGCATCGAATGGGGTGGCATTTCCGATCGATTTGACATTCTCTTCAGATGTGATGAGTGAAATTTGTTCAAGCCAATGGTGAAGGTCAGCTCTCGAGAGATTTGAATGAGACGGTGTTGAAACGTACTGTTCGTTTATTGGATGGTTCCATGTTGTGTCTAGTGTCATATTTGATGATGGCGTTCTATCCTGACCGTCAAAGGTTGAATCTTGGTCTGTCATTTGGTTATCGTGGCGGATCTGGTCACTACGCTGCTCACGAGTGCTGGCGGGAGCCGGGAACTCCCAATACTACGGATGCAGGGATTACGCATCCAAGGAATAGCGAACGTCCCGAGGGTGGTTTCAACCGGAACTAGTAGTGTTTCACTTATAAATGATCGGCATATTGAAAACAGAACCATCTTTTTGCCATATAAAATGCTGATAACTTTGCTAATTTAAAAAAAATTAGACACATCAGAACTGTCAAATAGTGAATTAGTAGAAGATACACAACTATGGAGATGGTAGTTACCGCAAACCACGATAAATATGTGTAATTTATACATCAATTGAGACAACAATAACAGAGATTAGGGCAGTGTTGAATCGTTGTAAGGCGTAGGGATTCACTGTTTGACGAAGCATGTGATGCTGTAGACCATACGCATGAGGGCGATCTCGCGGAACTCACGGAACCACGACCGCGCTCGCACAGCGAAGCCAAGCGAGTGCTTGACGGCCGAGTTCACGGTTTCGGTCATAGAGCGCTGATTGTAGCGGTTATTGTCGATTCTGGTGTTGTGTGCGTGGTCGTATGTAGCGAAAATGCGGTGCTTGATCAGCGGTCTGATCCGAGACCGTGTAATCCTTGGCGGAGCGATTGCTTGTCATAGCCTTTATCGGCGGCTAGAGACCTCAAATCGCGCGTTTTGGCGGGCGATCTGGTCGGCGAGATCAGTTTCGCTTCCTTCTCGGTTCGTTGAAATGTGAACGTCAAGGACAGATTGAGACGCTATCTCGACTAATTTCGTGACTTTCAGCTTCTGAACGCGGTAGCTGATTCGCTGGCAGTAGTGGCGGCTCGCTGCTGAGCGTTCGTAGAACGTGGCTTCGATCGCGCGTGTTCAGAGAGATCATGCAACTGCGCCGATTGGCGCCGCAGCACTCGACAGACGCTCATACTGATCCGATCGAACGCTTTACACAACGTAGACGACCCGGGGGATCGACCTCAATACGGGCGATCTCCCCGATTATTTGTGCCATCTCTGTGAGTAGGTCGATCGTCATACGGTAGGATATATCGAGGTAAATCCGCACACTGTGGGGGGAAACGAGTGCGTAGTCGGCGAATCCACCGCCGCTTTCTGGGGCGGCGGATTCGCCTCCATCGCCAGTAATTCTTTGAGTAAGCGGGACAACGTCCCCACTAAAGCGGGAGATTTGTGTCATAGGCAACCGAACTTTCCCGCTTCAAAAGGCTTTGATTTAGTGACCTACCGTACCGAAGTACGGCAGTTCAGCACAACCGTTCTGAGTTACCAGAATATAGGCATCGCCAATCAAGATTTATGCGAGATACAGCAAGGCAATTGTGTTATTGAACCCTTGTGCCAGAATACAGATCTGACAGTCAACTAGGGAAACGTGTAAATTATAACGCCAAAATAATGTGAACAATGGAGGCCGACACGATCGCAGGAATCAGTACTGATTCGATTATCGTTATGACTGATTCCGCAACCAGTGGAAGTGACCGGGGAAATATGGGTTGGCTTCGAAGCCTTCCACTTCTGTCGAAGTGGGGAGTCACAGACTATACTTTTCCAAATTCTTGGCTCGGATATGGATCGTCGGTTACGTTCGACGAAGTTCTAGATGGTGAAAATAACTGCTTTGAGTACTCTATAACCCCCGGACTTGAATTCACCTACCACCTCTACGGTTCGGATAGCACCTGGTTAGATGTTTCTGAGCAACACCTTTGTCAGTACACCAATCAAGAGGTTGAAAACAAAGGTAAATCAAGCACGACCCAAAAACTCATTCGCGCCTACAATGAAGACCAGTTAGACAAGTTGTTTCTCGTAGTGGATCAGTCCGATTTTCGACTTGACGATGCTGACCGACAAAAGCCATTAACAGAAACAATCGAAGACGTCGCAGAATTCGGATATGAGGGAGCCGCAATCTACTATATTCAGCAGGAGTTGCCCACTCATTACCTCTCCTTGGATGAGACTCTGAACATCTGGATCCATGAAGCAGCAGTTGAATATGCCACTAGTATGGATCGAGAGCCAACACGAATCGCAGACTTGTTCAACTTTTCCGAAGTACATCCCAGTGTTCGAACCTGGGATTTTTTTGAATTTCTCGCGTCACAAGTTACTCGAGACGACATGGAACATATTCAAGCAACAATTCGGCCTTGGGTTGAATCAGACATTTCCGTAATCCGTGACCACATTCTAAATGAACTCCAAAAGTTCGATTTCGAGGCAGAACAGGTGAGAAATTACCGTCAAGCAAATACTGAATGAAATACTTAAAAAGAGCTAATCTCTAGGATAGAACCTCGTAAGCAAACTAATCTGACTATATTCTCAAAAGTACATGTTAATATGGCACTCTGTAGTGATACTTATGATAATATTGAACACTCATCAAGAATCAATAATGAGATATCTGTGTCTAGGAGCGTATTTATTTCGTATTCCCTCAATCTAAGGAACAAGTTTATTATATAGGCCATAATTCTTTGAGAGGAAGTAGCAACCCGATATAGTCGGGCAAATTTCACAGATGTCACTACTAGGACGTAACGTAACCGGCGACGACACCTTAGCCCTATGGAAGCACATTGCTCGATGTGGACCCATTGAGAGAACAACACTTCTCCAACGCTATTACCCGGGAGATGCTAACGATCCTAACCAGAGCGATTCTCGGAAAACGTTAGAAGATGCGATTGAATTCCTCGAGGAGTCTAACCAGGTCGTACAAAAAGAAGATGGATATGCTATTAAAGACAAATACTTGAAAACTGCTTCTCCACGAGTAGCATTTTTGAAAGGCCTACGTGCGCAGACCGGAGAAGATGCAGCATATTTAGGTATTCTTGATACCCTTACTGAAGAAGATGTTCGGTATTTCGATACTAAAAATCAGTTAGAAGACCTACTGAGCACAAAATGGAGTTCGATCAACTGGACCAAGAACAAGATCAATTACTGGTCACGGACTATGTCCATGTTGGGAGTAATTTCACCTGTCAATAGTGATTCTGACGAGAATTACACTCACCTACTGTCGATTTCCCAGACGTTGTTATTGAATATACTGAGAGATGGTTTTTCACCGAACAAACCAATCAAGATAGAGTCAATAATGGAGAAAATAGATGAAACGTATCTACCGGTGTACGCTACAACAAACAGAAATACTATAGCCCAATACTTTCAGCAGGCTCTGAAACAAGCAGAACTGAACAATTCTATTGAACTCGATCAGGCAAGTGACTTTGGAGGGGTAGTCGAAATTAACAGGCAAAAATATAATGAGCTGACACTCCGAGTGAGTGATAATTGATGAGTACAATATACCCGAAAAACTGGGATACAGATGTTGTTGACAAATATATCACACAGGAGGCTCAACAAAAGAATCGAGACGAGTTCGAAAAAACTCACGTCCCGATCAATCGAATCCGAGTTGAGGAAAACAAGGCATTCGATACTTGGTCTGATGAAGGCGAGAGTCTCGTGTCAGAAGATATTGTTCTAGAGACAGTCACCAATTCAACAGAAAAGGATACAAACAGACTATTCTTTGTCGTCGGAGAAAGTGGGAGCGGAAAATCTGAACTCTGCCAGTGGCTAGATTATCAGATACAAGATGAAACAGCGAAAGCCGATGATGATGAATTCGCACATAAGCCGATACTCATTCCACGACACATACGCGAACCACGGGAGGTCGTCGAACTTCTCACCGAAGACCTTGAGGGATGGAACTTTGAGGACGCAAAATATTTGCGAGATCTCCCGATGGAAGGTATTTACCGAGAGGTAACAGGAAAGATTATCAATCGGTTCAAAGGAAGTCAGGAAGCGACCGTTAATTTCCTGAAGGACGACGCGTTTGAGTCGCAAGTTCGATCCAACCTAGAGACATATGTCGATGCGTTCGACGATCCTGACGCGAGTATTAGTTTCGAACCGATTGAGCAGGATGAACTCGATTCCCTGCTAGAAAAGTTCCCAGATGTAACAAGGGAACACGAACACCATCAGGTTGAACCATCAGAGTATCTCTACCGCGAAATCAAGACGGGGGCTACCGAGGCTGTTTCAGACATGCTCTCTGCAGGAGATATCCGAGATATCCTCAGGGATATTGACGAGGCTTTTAAATCTCAAAATCGCCGACCGGTACTGATCATTGAGGATCTAACAGGTTTCACAGTTTACGATCATCAAGTACTCTCATTCTTTTCTGATCTAGGAACTGCCCATTTTGATGTTGTCATTGGAGTAACGACTGGCGTCCATCAAAACGTGATTGACCAGCGTCGAGCGGATGTCGCCTCGCAGGATACGATCGATGAGCGAATACAGGCCCGGTTGGAGCTTACTGAGGACGCCGAAGACGGTTCTGGCTCTCGAACACTGTTTCTACAACAGGAGAACGTCCATATCGATCTCGCTAGAAATTATCTCAAAGCAATTAAACAAGATTCAGATCTTGAGTATCAACCGTCTCTACCTCGAGGACAATCTGAAGACGACATTGAAGAAGCATTCGGCAACTGGCTGTATCCCTTCAATCGGGAATTCCTTGACAGGATCTACCACAATCTACAATCAAAGAATGTTACCAAGCAGACACCAAGGATATATCTCAATTTCGTAATTAGCGAGTTGCTAGACAATCAGAACCCACCATTTGAACATGCTGAGAAACTCAAGCAGCGACTCGGAAATATCGAAAATAGACTAGATCCTAATTATGACGGCCCAGACGAACAGGTTTTAAAATGGTACGGAACCGACGAAGGTGAACAGTACACAGTTAACGCAAAAATACCCCATTCATTCGATATCGATAGTGATGGTCGGGCACCTACTATTGGTGGGTTTGAGGAGATATGCCCCGAGTGTAGCGCTGGGATCAACGTCACCGGGGAGAAGTGGACTTGCCCAGAATGTGGGTATGAGCATGAAGATGGGCCTTCGTTGAGCAGCACCTTCACTGAGCAGCGAAACGAGTTATTAGCATGGGTTCGAGGTGAGTCAGATTTTAATCAGACGTCAAATATTGAGGATGGAGCCCAACGAATTATTACTTATTTCTTTGATAAACCCAATAGCCTACGTATTCCTGGGTGCCGGTCGAGCGACGCGGCATTTCTTCGTTGGACAAAAGGATCTGACCGGGTTCCGATACATGTTCGTAACGCGGATCAACCCAGTTACACCCAAATCGAACTCACGAGAGATATGAATCAGTCTATTCTTTTAGATCTTCTTCGTATCGGAGTTTGGGAGGAGATGGATCTCAGAAATCTGGAACGCAAAGACAACATTAACCTCGAACAGTTGCGAGAATGGGCCAATAATGCCGTCACTGAACTACGGGAAGATCTTGAGATGGACATCAAAGAGACATATGGTGTGACACTAGACGAAGTCGCTCTCTTTGGGAAATATCTCCTCAACGTCTTCTCGGGGAACGGAACCGAATTTAATGCAGAAACGCTCGCAAAGCCCGTGTCACAGAGAGCCGTCTCACAGGTATACACACGAACAGACTTCGGTGGAGACGTTAAATCACTCAAGGATAATCTAGAATTATATAATGGCCTGTTCCATGCACGGTTCCACCTTCGCCGAAACATGGTGGAACACGACCGTCTCGAAGATGCGATAGCTTCAGTTGATCTGGAACAGTTAATGGTTAAAATCAGAAATATAGAAGGCAAAACTACTGGGTTCAAAATCGGCGAAACGCAGAGGGAAAGCACAGACTTTGATGGGTTCTTAAAATCGAATTCATATAATATACGAGGATTGGCACGAGATATTCATGAGTATGATGAAGTATATCTTGACGACCTATCTGCAGCGAAATCTGAGCTTGCGAAACTACATGACTCTCTACAGGGTATGAATAGCTCTCTCGATTTGTCTGGCCTCGAAGATGCGTATGAGCCCCTTGGAAGGACAAAACCAGATGTATTAGACGAGATTACCGCGTTGGACAACGAAGAATTAGATGAGTATCTTGAAGATCTCTCTTCTGTGGTCAATCGTGCTAGAGACTGTGAAAGTGTCTGGGAGTTCCTAGATATCCAACGAGATGTTGGGAGAATGAAATACAGCCAGTGGTCAGAGATCCACTCAGCACTGAGTAATTTTGTTGAAGAGTTAGACACAGTCGAACAGGATCTGAAAAATACAATTGAAGAATTAGAAGAAGAGGCCTTTGACCCTGACCAGACGCCGTATGAGGGTGTACGGACGGAAAGCCAAAAACTAGTAAACGAACTTGGTGAGGATCTCTAATGGGGCAGAAGCACGTCAAAGATCAAGAGTCAGTACAAAGTCGGATAGAGACGCTGGTTGATAAAAGCAAAGAAGCGCAAGACCTGAACGAAGACTTGGCAGATATTGAGAAGAAACGCGAACGTGCATCAAATAAAAACGATGCATTTCGTGATCTCAAAAACAAAATTACAGAGACACGCGAACAGCACCAACAACTCGACACTTGGTCAGACTATGCAAGCAGAATGGGGCTTAAGATCCCAGAAGACAATATCCTGAACTTGGAATCTGATGTCGAACGTGAACTGCAGTCACTAACAAGCAAAGAATGGGCTGATTTTGACGATGCTACTGCCGTTCGAGACGTCACCAGGAAATTCGAGACCCACCGAGAAAGATTTCGAGAATTTACCAGCACGGTTCGAGAGGCTGTTCAGGACGATGTTGCCGAAGAGTTAGATTCGGTTGATCGAACTTTGACCCTACTTCAGATACCGGACATCGGCGATAACGAAGCCTACAAAACGTGCCGAAATTACCAGTATTTCCTGAACAAACTAGCTGACGGCAAACCAAGAGATGATATTACACCTGAAAAGTGGGAGTCGCATCATGACAAGTTTCATAAACTGAGTATTGATCTTGGCGACGACCTGACCGATGACGCAAAAGATGTCATTTGGTCATTGTTGGAAGATGAGACGGTGACGCTCGCAGAGATAGACGAAGCTGTGTTGGACGATCTTAAGACATTCAAGGAATTCAGCAAGCGCCTTTCGATCCAATTCACAACCAACCCATGAGTACTTTCGACCCAATCGAACTCGGTGAGCACGCACAAGATAGTTACGCAAAATACCTCATTGGGGGGAATCAGCGTGGCTATCAGGGACTCCTTGATCAGTTCGTGGCCGATGAGGAGCGATCCAAAGAACAACAGCTCATCCGATCGAAAGGTCCGTATTTAGAGGGAGTACCAGCCGCTGCTTGGAGTGATACCCCATGGACGGAGTTCGCTCGCAATGTAAGCGGCGCATTTGCGCCCAATGGGCTAGATAAGCCGATTATAGATGCGTTCACCGAAGAGAACTTCGAATACCTACAGCGTCATCAAGAAGAGGCTATCGAGTGGCTTTCCGATGATAAGCATGCCCTCATCGCGGCTGGGACAGGTCGAGGAAAAACTGAGTCCTGGTTCATTCCGATTCTACAGTACGCACTACGGGCTAAACGAAACAAGCTTGATGGCGTCCCAGTCAACGGAATCAAGGCTGTATTAACCTACCCAACAAAGGCGCTGGCACAGGACCAACTCAAGCGCTTCATCGAGTATCTCTGGCTAGTCAACGAGAAAGCCGATTTGCCTGCAGACCAAGAAATTACTATAGGAGTCTATGACGGTGATACCCCCTACAGTAACTATATGCCAGGAAGCAACAAGGACACTTTCACGTACCTTATCGACGCCTTCGAACACTTCGAACTTCCGAGTACAATAGCTAAAAAAACGGCCCTCGATAAGGAAATACTCGAAGAAGTACCACCGAACGTCTACGTTGAGAGCGAGAAAAACGAGTATCGGCTCAAACTCATCGAAGAGTATGGCGGGCACACTCTAGACTTTGTACAGCTGACTAGGGACAAGATGCATAAATCCCCGCCGGATATTATTTTGACAAATCCGGATACGATTAATTATCGGCTTTTCAATGTCAACGACGAGCAGGCTCATCGAATGTTTGTGGACCAGCCGAAGTTCTTAGTCTTCGACGAGGTCCATACGTACGAGGGGTTGTTCGGCGCTCATGTGTCAATGCTCGTCAAACGCCTCCGTCGACTCCGTGAGGAGCGAGGTATCGACGATCCGTTGCGGATGGTCGCATCTAGTGCGACGATCGACGAGAGAGAGGAACTCTTCCAACGTCTGCTCTCGATTCCAACCAACGAACGTGATAAGTCATACACCCTCATCGAAGAGGTCACACCAGACGAAGTCCTCACGGATCCGGGTCGATTACCCGAACCTTTGACGAAACAGCCCTATACCGCTGCGGAATTTGCGGGGAATGCCACACATGACCGTAGTGGCGAAACCAACCAGATTCGGTCCCGACTCGGGTTGGACTCCGATACAGACATTGAGACGGCTCTCGAAGCAGAAATTACAGAAGGATCGTTGTATTGCCTAGAGCATCTGCATCGTGTTCTCCAAGATTCAGATAATGAAGCGTACGATATCCCTGCCGCTCCTACTCCTGAAGACTTCACGGAGTATATTGAGAGAACCTATGATATCTCTTCAGACGCAGCAGAAGTGGCTGCCAGCAATGTCCTGACATTGTTCGAACTTGCGGATTATGAAGTCCGGATTCATATGTTCAACTGGCCTGTCGACGGCTATTATAAGTGTGTTCACTGCCACCGAATCTACTCGAAGCCGCAAGCATGTGACTGTCAGGGCCATGAGAGACAGACGTCTTTCGTCACAAAAATCAGACTCTGTCAGAACTGCGGCGAGCAGGTATATGAGGCGTGGTACTGCCCAGACTGCGCCACAGTACGGCCAGTCACTCAAGAGACAGAGGGCGAGTATCTCTACGCATCAGAACCAGAATGTAACCACCCCGACCACGGAGATCTCACTCGGATCTATTGGACTCCGGAGTACAGCTGTGAAGATTGTGGGCAGACACAACACCCGACGGAGGGCCTGAATAATTGTAAGTGTGATGGCGTACTGACCCGAACGTCAGAGGGTACCGTCTGTAAGAACCCGACATGTGATATTGAACTACCACAGGCCGATAGCGGTTGCTCGCATTGCGGTGGCTCTCTAACTTTAGACGACGATCTCGTTCGAGAGTGTAGTGACCCAAAATGTGACCACCATAACGAGAATCAAGATGGCCTCAATTGTAGTGGCTGTGACGCTACCCTGATCCCCAAATATTCGATATCCTGGGTTTGTACGAACGAGAACCACGCAAAGCGCATCAGACCTCGTGATCTACAAGACGGTTGTGAATGTGGACGCAACACCTTCGTACTCCCTGCCTATATTGATACTCAAGAGGCAGATTTCTGTGAGGCGTGTAACGAGGATCGCTCAACAGACCTCTATTATTTAGCAGGAACCGGGTGTAATATCGAAGCGCACTCTGATTCAGATGTCGTTCGGATAAACAAATCCTTCGGGCTCAAGTCTGCCTACCGCGATTCGAACGGGAATGTCCGGCTTCAGTCAACAGGGAAGGCCTCACACGCACTACCCTGCTATCACGACCGGAGCCGCAACTATGACTCACTCATGCGATCTCCCAACAACGCAGGGGTGACCATGAGTCAGTTCATGCTCCGAGAACTGGCTGACACGAACGGCTCTCAGTACCAGTCAAAGATGATGTCGTTTGCGGATTCTTACCGCGATATGGAGCGGATGGCCAACGACTTCGAAGAACCGGAGCGGGAACTTTTCATTCAGCAGCAAATCCTTAGTCATGTAGAAGACCACGGATCAGTCTCGCTAGAGGAACTCCTTGAAGGCACGATAGATGAAGCCCGAAGCTATTGGGATGAGATGGATGCCAGCGACGATATTATCAATGATGTAATCGGGTACGGGCGATGGAGAGGATCGCTACTCGGTGAACTCATTCCCGGAAACTACTTACTTGTAAACGGGAATATCGGGCGGACGTATGGTCAGCTAGTGAACGAGGGTATGATTGATATCTCGTTCAACATAGTTCCCGAAACACCAGCACAGCGAGCCCTTTGTCGCCATCTTTTAGAAAACAATCGCCAGCCGCGACAGAACCTGCTTAAAGCACTCCGCAAAGATGAGACGATCGAAAATCCGGCCGGTGTACTCAACCGACTGAAAGAACGCGGAGTAGTTTCCGAGGATAGCCAATTTGATCGAGTCGAACTTTCTCTCGATGCGGTGGATGTACACTTTGTTGGGTCTGGCCATAGCATTCACTATGATTATCGTAGAGACTCGTTTGTGAGCACTGCTGAGATACAGGTCGGGAATAGCTCCAAGAGTGGGCTCGTCGACTACCATTCGAGCTATCACGATCGAGCCACTATGGAGTCGCCGTTTTTTAATCGGACCGCATACCGGGCTTCGAAAACGAACCCACGGCTACTCACCAGCCAAGTCTACAAAGGTGATGTCCCAGCCGACGAACGACGTCGGATCGAACACGAGTTCAAACATGATTCAGTTCCGAACTTCCTCTCTACGGGACCGGCGATGGAGATCGGGATTGATATTGGTGACCTAAACACGTTGTTGCTTGTTGGGACGCCACCGAACACTAACGCATATCTTCAGCGGATCGGGCGTGCAGGGCGTGATGCTGGCAAATCACTGGTCACAACAGTTAGCAAGCGCAATCCAATTGACTTCTACTACCATAAGAAACCAAGCCAGCTCATTAGTTCGGGAGAAAAGCCGATTCCACTTGACCAGCATAACGAGTACGTTCTGAGCGTCTCACTAACATGGGCAATCATGGATTATATCGCTGCCCGGTACCACATACCGTGGCAGCAGGTAGACAAAGTGGAGGGAAAAGAGTTCACAAAACCAGACCCTGATGAGTGGGATCGCTACCGGAAGGATGAGCCACGAACAGCGTCCCCGACGGATTACAAGACGTTTACGTATTTGTATAATCGGCCTATCGATCAGATCGATCACGGGCGGATATTCACCGTATTAAAGCGTATCGTCGAAGCCGATGAGGCTATACTGCCGTGGCTCACATCCTTACTTGATTACAGCTACTGCCGGAACTGTAATCACATCTTTTCGGTGGGTGTGACAGGTAAATGTACCGAGTGTGGAGAAGTGGATGTCACACACGCGGCGACTGAATACAAGGAACTCATTAACGAAACACTCGAGAAGTTTAGCGAACGGTTGGTCCTGGCTGCATTCAACTACCGACAGCGACTTGAGTCAGAACTCAACGAATTTAAAAAAGAAATTCGTCAGAAGGAAGACGCGTCAAGTGGGCTCGGAGGTTTCTCGAGTGGATTTGATGAAGATGACCAATCCGATGAGTCTGACGAGGAACTACAAGCAGACATCGATCGGCTCAAAATTCAACGTGATACCGTCCGAGATCTCATCAATGAGTATGAGGGCTCGAAATTCTCCGATATCCACAAGCGCTCAGGTGTAGCTGCGTATGTCCCGAATATTCGGTCGTTCAGTCAAAGTGTGAACGTCAAACGACGGTCCTTAAGCGAACACGGACAGTTGACAGTGGACTCAAAAGATGCTTGGAACCGGGACTCCGCAATGGCGTTGCGTGAATTACACCCATACGCATACGTTCTCCGGAACAAACAGGGCTACGTTGTCACACGAATCGTAAAAGACACTGAAGGGACTCGTGAGCTAAAAGCGGAAGTCGGCGCTGAACAACTGCGATGTGACCGATGTAACTTCATGACTAGTTGGAGTGGGCAACAGGCCTGTCCTGACTGCGGGGCTGGCCCTGCAGACCTTTCGAAAGTTGAACCACTAACAATAAATGAGGTCGAAATTACTCAGGACAGCGTTACAGAGAACGACATGGACATCACGGACGTGTATTCCCTCTCGGACTACAGTACCAACCCCCGAAGCACGTTTGCCCAGATGTCTGCTGAGATATCAAAATTTGATGCGCAGCGATCGCTACAGATTACGACCGCTGGCGGTGATTCCCTCTTTACAGTAGATTACGGTGAGATCGGAATCATAGAGACGGTTGACAGTTACACAGCTAGCTACGATAGCGGGGAACAGGACCCGACACCACAACGGCTTAATCTGTGTATGGAGCAGGATTGTGGCAGTATTGTCGTACCGCGAGAGGACGGAAGCCGCCGGTGTCTCAGTAATCCCAGCCACGACCCAGCCAAGCAGACAGAGGTTGCTGTCGGTAGGACGTTTGAAACTATGGGCATTCGCATACGGAGTGCCTCCTACGACGATACGATGCTACATACGCTAGCGCACGGATTGCGCCTTGCTCTCCAACGAACGGGTGGGGTCGATATCCGGAGTCTTCAAGAATCGTTCGAAGAAGGTGACGAGGAAGCGTTCGTCTTCGAGAGCACTGTCGGCGGTAACGGAGTGACAGACTTGCTGTTTGGTACCGATGATGGTGTCTATACAGAACTTGTCGAGGCACTAGAAGTCATGTACACAAACATCGATGGTTGTGATTGCGGAAGTGGTTGTCCTGAGTGCCTCTATCAGTACGGCTGTAGTGAGAACAACAAAGATCGTACGTTTTCGAAAGAGGGGTTCCGAGATCTGCTCGCTGAAGTCATGACTCAAGATCCTAGTAAAATCGTCTTAGATTAAGTATTTCCCAAATACATTATGAATTATTCATTCTTGAAACCACTGATCGAATCATCTGAGAGTGGGGTTTGGGGTATCTCCCCAGAATCGCTAATATTAGGAACTATTTCTCGCCAAAGAACTGGGGCCGTAGAAAGCCAAGCACTCCGGCGGTACTACGATCTAGAGGTGCTCCGGACGAACTATGAGCCAGGATGGGATTCATTCCAACAAGGTATCGAACATCTGTGTGCTGCGTGGTTTCCACCGGCAGTAGCTCACGTCGCAAGTACTGTTCCTCCGGATTCTGTACCCGCTTTCGTCGCCGGCGCAGCCTACTTCGACACTCCAAGTGGCATCACCAATCTGCTCGTTCAAGGACAGGAGGCTATAGAGACGACAGATGCCAAGGATGTTGTGACAATGCCAAGACGTGATGTTTACGGTTACATTGACTCCGATACGGAGCGAGAACTTGCTCAATCCCTGCGAATCATTAGACCGGTCAAAGATGGCTATCGATTGAATCGTAAAGTTTTCACACCAATTGCAGAAGGGTTCTCTAGATCTCGGTCGGAGGCAGCATATGCAACCCTCGATCGATTACTGTCTCATCTTGAAATAGAACAGCACAATTCGATTGTCCCGTCTATCCTCGAAATATTTGATATTCAGCCGCCAACCCAACGGCCGACCGGCATGAATGGCGCACTATCGGTATACGTTCAGAACAATGCATTAGAGGACCTGGTCGAGGCCCTATTTGGAGCAGAGTTGGAAACGGTGGTAGATGATTTGATCTCTCAAACCGAGCGGAAGCAAGCGCAACTACGGAAAACACTTGCCCTGAAAAGGTCATCCGAAACCACTACAGATTCCATAACCTGGCCGTTTCCATCGTCTATCGCCGGGGTTTGTGCACTTGCTAGTCAGCGGGATATTCCCCTCGCAGCCGGATGGGTGGCAGAACAGACTGACCAGCACGAATTAGGCGTATATAATGATCTACAGCACGCAGGTATCGAGACGACCTATGATGATGGTGTCTTGTTTTTCGAGAAGGCGTATCCTGTTCCGGTGGACGAACCACCTTCCGTCGACGAGTATACTAATTGGGTTCAAACCCGACTGGGGGACCTACAAGACCGTCTGAGAGCACTCCACATTCTGCAGTCAGGTGTGTCGGGGATTCAAAAACAGCAAGAGAATCGCATCCTCACGACTGCGATGTCGTTCATGCAGTCGTTCACTATCAGCCCAACTCGGTTCATCTACACAATTTTCGATCCGGAGTTTCACGCGGATGCCTACAGTATCGAAAACTACGTCGGCGACAGCAGAGAACTCGAACAGGAAATAAAAACGATTCGGCGGTGGCGTCAAGAACGCCCTCACGATTCAGAATCGTTCGCAGAGATGATCCCGGAAGTTATCAACCATCCGCTAGAGGCTGATGGTGATGTCAAACCAGTAGTTCGGATTATGTGTCCGTGGACAAACTTTGCGATTCAAGACTATGTCTCCCAACTGTCGCGGTTATTCGATAATGATATTGAAGTTAAATTGTTGTTCAGATTACCCGAAGGACGCGAGTGGTCTCAGCTGAAACGGAACCTCTTGTCCCGGCTCGGTGATACCGAGGGTAATCTCGAACTCCGGAGCTACACGCGTTATAAAGAATATCACGACCACACAGAATTGCGTGAGTTGCAAAAAAACAACCAATCACATTTGAAGAAGACCGGTGTTCACGCCAAACTGTTCATCGCAGGATCTCCACAGAACGGGAATTTGCTTGTTGGGAGTGCAAATCTAATGGAAAACAGTCTTTACTATAATCCGGAGGCCGGATTACAAACACGAAATCCCAACGTTTTGGAGACTGGTATAAGTTATTTTGACATGATTTGGAAGATAGCAGCACCGGACCGAATCCCCGAGGAAGCTTACACCGGAGAGACACAGTATTCGTTTTTTCCAAATGTCTACCGACCACGGTAGTCTAGATCAATTTAGAAATATATGTCTCAGATACTTCGATATCCAATATAATTATTCCAAGCCCCATTTTTGAGCGGACTCACGAGCAGACCGTATCAATTGGATGCTTCTAAATACATTAAGAAGCAATCCCATCCTGGTGAACTAACTCTGTGAAGTTCTATGTCCCCGAGTGGGAGGACGCAGTCGACGCCCGCTACGACTTCGTCCACGACGAACTCTCTAATCTTAACAAGCAGGAGCGGGAGCGTCACTTCATCTGGGATATCTTTGACTATGAGACAACACCGATTGACGGTGTGCTAATTTCCCGTGAGCAGGTAGAAGACAGTCGGCGGAAGTATGACCGGGTTACTGAGCATGGTGTCTACGATGACCCACAGCTAAATATTCCGGACTGGCTTCCAACCATCAGTGACTGTGGTGCATGGGGTTACAAATCGCTCCCATTCCCCCGGTACGGGAACGAGGGAATGCTACAGTTCTATGAGAGCCTTGACGTGACTGTCGGAGTCACTATTGACCACCTCGTGTTGGGTTCGGGTAAAGAGAAAGGCCGTCTCTATCTCGACGAACGAGCACTAAATCCTGATTTTACCGAAAGCGATCTGCCCATCGAACTCACTGAGCAAGTGGACGTCATGGTAGAGGAGTGGCCCGTGGAGTGGCCCGACCTTGTCAAACGATACGAGGAATCGGTCTACGATGTGTCCACTGTCGAACCGTTTATTCACGATGATTTTGAGGGTACGGTACACGACATCCTTGGTCGCATGGATGAAGATCCACGTGCGGTCTACCGGGAAGATGACAAGCAGATTCGCTACGAAATTACTCTTGAGAACGCAGTAGAGATACGCGAACTATACGACGAGGGAGACTGGTCGTTCCGTCTTATGGCTGCGTTTCAGGGCTGGGATCCGACCACCTACGGAGAGGCACTCGACGATGTCCTACAGATGGGGTACCGGTACGTCGGGATCGGTGGCGTTGCTGGGAGTCAACTCGAGCAGGTCGAGGAGATCGTCACGGAAGTAGGACATCGAATAGCGCAGTTTGAGTCAGAACACGAGACGAGAATCGATACACACGTATTTGGGTTCGCAAAGACGGATGGCTTTGAGACGATCGGTCGAGCACAGATGTCCTCGATAGACAGCGCGAGCATGCTCCGGGCGGCGTGGACAGGCGGAAACAACTATCACCTAAATTCTGACGAGCGGTTCGATGCCATCCGTGTTCGGTACGCAGCGCCTGGTGATGACCTCGAGATTGCCGTCAAAAAATCGATGCTCGGTCAAGAGGTGCTACATGCGTTACGAGCTTTCGACGACGAAGATTCCATTTCGAACCACATCCGTAGTTGGTACACGGAGGCGAATCTCGTACTTGATGTCCTTGTTGACTACCTAGAGGAACACCGACACGATGAGAGATATGATGCGAGACTCCTCCGAGAGATTACTACTGAGTTCCGCGACGACTTCGAACACGGATACGAACTACAGGCGAGTTTCAGTGATGATGTTCGGAAGAGGCTCGTGAAACTACTACGTGCGGATGACGCTGACGACCCAACTGATTTTGATGAATATCTTAGCATCATCAACACCGCTCGTGAGGTCGCTGAGGGGTTCCCACAGACTGTAGAGCGTGTTGAAGCACTCGAAGAGAGTTCCGGCGAAGTTGCGACGTTCAAACAGATTTGGACAGTGTTAGAGAATTACGCTTCATCAGAACTGATCGAGGACGAAGATCTTCTTGAGGGATACCGAAAGACGCTTCGTTCCCGTCCATGGGAGCGATGTGATTGTCCGATCTGCGAGAATTTGGGTATTGAAGTTGCGATATTCCGGGGAAACAACCGAAATCGCCGCCGTGGTTTCCATAACACGTACCGGTTCTATCAGCAGTTCAAACATGATCTGCCGAAGATGCTGGTTGTCGTGCCTGCCGATAGCTCTCTATTTGGTCGAAACACTGTAGAAGAATATCTATCAGACAGGTATGAAGATCTTTGGGAGGCAATCCATGATGTCCCAGTCGCAGAAATTGGTGTTCTTGACGCAAATGGTGTTCATGAGTGGTGGGAAGCTGGCCCCACAAGCATCTCTCTCGATCCTATCGGAATCTCAGAAGAACTTGAACGAAAGTCCGGTCGTTATGACACAGTCCTCTATTACGATCCCGAAGGGGAGACACCGTTTGACATTGATTCTGTGGAGTTTGTGGACAAGCCGCAAGGGATTCGGGACCGGATCCTGAAGAGGCTGGGATACGAATCCGACTTTACCCCGAACAGAGACGTACAGATCCAATTGGAGGAGTTCTGAATGCGGATTCTGATTATCGATCAGTGCTCTGGGACAAAATCTCACCCAGCAGATTATCCTGTCGTAGATCAGGAAGGAACAAAGAACGAGGATGTAGAGTGCCTCCTACAGAATTTAGGTATCGAAGGGATTCGAGCGAAGGACCTGTACGACGGAAAGCAGCAACGTCGAATCACGGAGGCAGTCCACGCGCTCACGACGAAAGGTCACAACGTGGAGCGATTCTTCATCAGTGCGGGCTTCGGGCTCGTCAACGAAGACCAGCGTCTGCCTCCGTACGAAGCCACGTTTAACTCGATGTCCCAAGCGGAGATTGCTGAACGGGAGGAACGGTTTCAGCTTACTCAGCGGTTGAGAGAACTAATTAATACTGGGAGCTTTGACATCGTCTTTCTCGCTCTCGGGGCGAAGTATTACGACACGATCGATCTGAACGGGCTTCTCAGTTCCACGCCGGTAGAAACTACTGTCGTTCTGTTTAACCAGGAAGATTTGGAAGGAAAATACGAACAGGCTATTTCTGTGCCTGCACGTACGGAGGAAGGCAAAAAGTTTGGCTCAGCAGTAATAGGTCTGAAAGGTACTTACCTGAAGAATTTTTCAGCGATTCTCGCTGGCTCAAAAGTATCGGTCACTCCTGACGAAGCAGCTGAATACTGTCTAACTGATCCGTCAGCAAATTCTCAATCTGGGATCGACAACTTTTCTTGACCGGTTTTGAATCTCTATCTTCGGAATTTTCCTTACGTAACACGCGAGAGTTCTGCCAGAAATGTAGCTGCAAGGTCTAAAATCCGAGCGCATACTCATATGTAGCTGTTCGTCCAACAACTTGCTAACTCATGTGATCAAAAGTTCAGATACTATCCTCGGGGATCCACATCTGAGATTCCTTCTCCTCACAAAAATCTAAATCTGCGAGGGTATCCAATCCTCTTGACGTGAGAAGACCAGTGTGGAAGAGCACGGCCTTATACTGAAATAGCGTATTTGTATGATAGTTTTCTTCTTGATCAAATACGTCTAATCGTATCTCATGATCCCGTAGCGCTGCTCGCCGTGTCTTCGGATCCGTACTGAGAAACAAATCGATAGCGAACTCGGGGCGGCGTCTTGCAAGACGTTTTGCGACTTGATCGACGCGGAATTTCTCGGAGCTCTCTTCAGCGACGTTGTCCAAAACGTCGAGCAATTCCTGCGTCGGTGGATACTGCAGAATGGCATCCCGTGCTACGATTCCCATCGCTGGTTCAACGTCGATCAGTCGTTTTTGAGAGCCGTAATATCCCTTCACCTTCTCCAACGCGGCCAGTATGCCATCATAGCAATATGAGAGTGTCCGTACTGATTCCGTTCCTTTCGGGGTCAGTACGGGTTCACCACTCCCAGTTACGACTAGACCCAGTGCTTCTGCATCTAGCCGTGCATCCGAGGTACTTCCGATAACGTACTCTTCACACAGCGTTTTGGTATCGCCATCGGCAGCAACTGCAAGTGCATATCCGACTGCATTTTTCGGATGGTTCTTTTTCAATTTTGATGGGACATCACCTCCGATTCGAGCATGAAATCGGATCGTCTCGGTGGATGGTGTCGTTGATGCACCGACTGCTCGTGGTTTCTCGGCGACCTCAACCCTCCCGGCTTCATTAATCATGAGGAGTCCGATATCAAGTTCTCCCGCTAAGCGGCAATGAATCGGTTTTACACTTTGCTTCGGGACAGCCGCGAATCCGAGATTAACTTCGTCAAGATGTGCATGTGCCTGTGTTATTGCCTCCGCAACATTAACCGAGCCACCAGAGTGACCCTTGGCTTCGACAGCGGACAGTAGTGGTGTGACGACTTGCTCCGTGCTCGTTTCAAACGCGTTCGGATTCGGTGCAGCTACAAGTGCATCTGGACGCCCCGCTGAGAGGTTTAGTGCATTAATCGGTGAGAGCCTTTCAATAGTTTCATCGGCGACATCGGTCTCTCCCCACTGACTTACGAGGAACTGCGCATCGACAATTGCGTATCCGTGCTCCGTGCCATCGGTGACGAGGAAATCCTTTGCCGCCGCCAGCACGAGCGGTTCAATCATCTAGTTCACCGACGATCTCGACGGAGAATAATGATTGGGATCGTGAGGGTACTGATAGAAGCAGCTAATTTTAGGAAACGATTTCCTGAATGATTTCTGCGTCTATGTTTGCCTGCCCCCGTTCGGCGGCCTCATCGACCGTATAGCTGCAGATCGAAAGTGCTTGTCGTACGTTCCCCTGTGAACTCTGCAAAATCAATTGGAGGCTGTCTTCCTCAAAAGCATCGGACACTGAAACCGGCTCACCGGAGGCAAGATCAAGATACGAATCGACGAGGTCTTTCAGGTGGTCCTCTGTCATCGGCCGAAGGGAGACCTCTCGACCGATTCGTTCGGAGAACGCGTGGTATTCGCTCATGATGTCCTGCCAGACCTCCGGAGCACATCCGAACATCATGCTGAGTCCGGAACTGTTCTGATCCATCAAATGCCGGAGACTGTTGAGCGTCGCCTGTTCGTTCTTCGGGGAGAGTCGCGCCACGCTCTCGAACTCATCGACGAAGACGAACACGCCGGTGTATCCGAGTTCGAGGAGCATGTTCTTCAGCGCGGTGAACGCACGCACACCCATCGTGTCGTCGTCAAGTGCGCTGTGAATCTCCATCTCCTTGCGCTGTTCGTAGCGAATTCCCTCCGCAGTGAGCCACTGCCACGCGTAGAGGTTCGTGTCTTCATAGACCATGTGTACGATCGCCCGAGCGAAATCTGCGAACTTCGTAACATCGCTCAGCAGTTGGACAGCTTTCGGAACGAGCTCTGAGAGCAGAATTTCTCCATCGTCGAGCAGCGATTTCATTGAGGGGGCTCCCATTGGATTCGCTTCGGTGTACTCTCGGGCGACATGAGCGAGGAATTCATACGCAAGTTCCTGTACGCGGTCGAAGCCGAGATCATACATGAACTCGTGATAGACATCGAGGAATCCTTCGCCGGGTTGAGCGACGTATCCCACAAGTACGTCTTCGCGGTCACGGACGAGCGAGCGTGCGTATTTGAGGGTATGTGATTTCCCATTCCCGTATTTACCAGTGATCACGAGGTGTTTCGATTTGCCGGTGCTAAGAACCGTAGACACAGTATCGCTTACTGCATTCGCCACGTGATCCTGTCCACAGTAAACATCCGGGTTGTCTGCTGGGACTGGGCTATAGGGGAACGGGTTCTCGTCGAGACCGAGGGATGAGTAATCACGCTGTTCGTCTGTAATCTCGAAATTGTCAGTCGTCATTGCTGTTGAATTGGAGGTCGCGGTCGTACACCGCGAGGTAGTAGTATTGTTTACCGGCCTGTTCGACACCACGCATCACCTGCTCTGAAGACTGATCGGTAGTGACGAGTTCGCCGTCACCATCGGCCAGTTCGATCGTTTTGAGTCCGTATCGTGCTTCCTTAGCGCCGGTGTCGATCGGTGCTCCGGAGAGCTCTATTCGACCGATATTCTGTTGTGCGAGCATCCGCAGGGCTTCATCGAACGCAGCACGGTCACAACTGAGACGCTCACAGGTATGCTCACGAAGTTCAGGGATCGAGAGATACCGTTTCTTCAGATTTACGCCAGCGCTCTCCTCTAGGCTGTCAGCAACGGACAGCAACACGTACGGGAAGTTGGGTGTCACATCGCTTTCTTCGACTGCATAGAATGTACCATCGAACGCATTTCTCTGGGTCGCGCCGAGGCGTTGCGCCCAGGCCCCGATGATGTCTAACGATGTCTCGTTATACTCGTATGGAGTAAACTCGGTTTGGTCTTCGAGTAGTTTCAGTGCCGCATCTGGTTCGATGGTGTTGCTATCTTCGAATAGGCCCAGAAATTCTCCATAGTGGGGACTGTGTGTCTTTAGAACTGAGCTGACTTTCTCCCAATCGCTCTCTTCAACGGCATCGATAAAGCGCTCACCGATGGTCGTTGTCGCGTAGGTTTCCTCGTTAGATGTTTTTTCAGTGAGACTGATACGCGTCGATTCGAGGATAGTCTCTCGTGCACGCCGTTTGCTCACGCCGAGTGCGTCAACGACGTCATCCGTCGATTGCGCGCCGTTCCGACACAAGTGAGTTATCTCAACCAGTCGACCGAGGTTAACTGGTCGAACGGTGGGACGTTCGTCGCTCATGCGAGCCTCCTGACTTGCTGTTTCGCTAGTTTGTAGGCTCGGGCTGTTACTTCGTTGCCACGGAAGCGAAGATCGAGGTATGATTCAACGTCCTCACCCGCTTCTACCATATACCGGAAGCGACGAAGTTCGAGTGTGAGCGCCCATAAGTTGTGCTTCACGAGAGCATCACGATCACCGCGGACATCGTCAAGCGTGCGGTCTTTGCAGACCGGACAAGCACAAGGGAGGTATTCAAGTTCCTCGATATATCGGAGTTCCTCACCACCGAACCCAGGGATCAGGTAGTTCCGGTTACCAGCACTCCGAATAAACGCACTTGAATCAAAACTGTCCACTCCGCAGTAGAGTAGCAATGGTTGGTATACGAGACCACCCAATCCGTAGGCATGGAGGTGTTTGTCAGTTGCTCGCCTTGCAGCTAATATCAGTTTTGTGACTTTCTCATAGTCGGTTCTGATGGGAACAAGACTTCCGAGTGCGTATCCGTCAAACTCACCATTCTTTTCGAGATATCGAATACCATTCCGTATTGTCTCAGGATCGTATCCGTGTACGCTGGCAAAAAGTAAGGCATCGCCGTCATACGAATCGCTTGCAGCGATGGCCCGCTCAACATTTTCTTCTACCCTCCGATCATTCTCTCTCTCCCTATTTTCGCGTGAGAGTGGAACGTCGACTGTCCCAAGAATATCTGCTTCAATTGCCTGCTGTGTTTCGAGTGATTTCTCTGGGGTGGTGTCTAGTTCTTCAGAGCGGAAATCAAATCCACCACTATCGGCGAAAATAATGGTTGATTGGGGTACTCCCATCTCACTCCGCAGGGCCTGGCCATCTTGTATTCGATCCCACTGTGGTTCCCGCTGACGTATCGACCGAGCGTTAACCATAGCAGTCGAAAGGTCAGGGATTTCGCCCGTGTACTCTGGGGTGTTATCGCTCGATCGCTTTCCGATATTCCGGACTGGGAAGAGAACAGGTGTCTCTAATCCCCCGTGTGGTGTTGATAATGTTCGTTGCCTGTATAGCATGTAACGAGCTGCGATAAGCTCAGCTGCGACTTATATCTTTTCCCGAGTAAAATGTCTGAATACAGCATTCAGTCGACGAATGTTGAACTGAATTTGCCTCGACAATACTAATATGTTATTTAAATAGCCTGTGATTTCGAGTTCATACGCACATATTTCACCATCTCTCACGTCGGACACACTTTTCAAACTATAAACTCCATATCATAATTCTATTCAGCAACGATGGTTGCTAAACTCAACACTCGCCCTAGCTAAGCCGGCCGTTCGACGAAGTCCGTAACGGCGTAAAACGGAAGCGTATCAAGCAGTGCGACAAGCAGCTTCACGATGTACTGCCCAGCGACGATTGAGACGAGCGCCCAGCCTCACGTTGGCTCTCCACCAAGGCCGAGTGCCGGGAAAATGGCGAAGTCGAGCGTGATGAACACGATTGTGTCCACGCCTTGACTAACTGCAGTGGACCCGCAGTTCCGGATCCAACGGTGGCGACCGGCAGTACGGGTCTTCAGGTTGGCGAAGAGTCGAACGTCGAGGTGCTGGGCGAGCGCGAGCGCGACAACGGAGGCGAGGATGATCGATGCGGAGCCGCCGAGTGTCGATACGAATGCTTCCTGGCCGCCGTAGAACGGGGCGGAGGGCATCCAAATGACGAGGAAGACGAGTGCATACGGGATAATGAGCGTGATGACGGTTCCGTTGACTACGGTTGCGGCGTACTCTTTCCCGTGGTACTCGACGAGCAGGTCTGAAGCGAGGTACGCCACGCCGAAGGCGACGAAACCGGCGGGGACGGCGACGTCGCCGAGCCCGGGGAGCTCAATCCACGTAAGTTTCGCTGCGAGGACGTTTGCGAGAACAATCGAGCCGGCGGAGACGGCGGTAAAGATCGCGCGACTATCCTCGGCCTACATCAGTTGCCACCCCGTATTTGCGTACAGTTCCCTGTGGTGCGGTGTTGCGGGTCGAAGTGAGATGATACCGATGCGCAACGAGTTCGCAAATAGACGTTGAATGAGTGTGAATCGGGCTGCTGTTCCATCTGAAGTAACGAAACTCAATCTTTATATATTCCCCGAATATTCTTCGAGTATGTCCCGAAGTATATCAAGAGATGAATCCGAGTCAGAGGTCCTTCGTGAGGCCGGCCAACGAACCCTCCACATTGGAGAGGACACCCCCATCCGGATCAGCTCGGGCCACCGCATCCTCCACCACGACGGGAAGTGCTCGCGGCCACACGGTCACAACTACGAGGTCACCGTCGAAGTGACCGGCGAGCTCACTGAGGAGGGCTGGGTTGTAGACAAAGGCGATGTCACGGACGTCATCGACGCGTGGGATCACCGGTTCCTTGTCGAGGAGGGCGACCCGCTTGTCGATGCGTTCGAGGCGTCGGGCGATGGCGACGCTCTTGTCGTCCTTGATCATCCACCAACGGCTGAGGTGATGAGCGTGCTCCTCGAACAGCGAATGCTTGAGGTGTTCCCGGACACTGTCTCGGACGTCTCGGTGTCGGTGAGTGAAACCGGCGAGCTCTGTGCGAGTTACTGATGCCGGTCGCAAGTGATGTGGAGGAACCCACGACGGATGCTGACGCGGCTGGTGAGGGGCTCCCGATCAACGAGGTGTTCTACTCGTTGCAGGGTGAGGGAACGCTCGCAGGCGTTCCCTCTGTCTTCGTGCGGACCTCTGGGTGTAACCTGCGGTGTTGGTTCTGTGATTCGTACCACACGTCGTGGGAGCCGACTGGGGCGTGGCGCGACGTCGACACGATCGTGGAGGAAGTCCAATCACACGAGCAGGCGAACCACGTCGTTCTCACAGGCGGTGAGCCGCTCATCCACGAGGAATCCGTCGAACTCTTGGAGCGCCTCGACGCGGAAGGCTACCACACAACGGTGGAGACGAACGGGACAATCTACCGGGACGCACCGATTGAGTTAGCGAGTATCAGCCCGAAACTGGCGAGCAGCACGCCGACGCCGGACCGGGACCCGAAAGGTGAGGGCGAGTGGAAAGAGAAACACGAGGAGAACCGGATCGATATGGACTCGCTCTCTAAGCTAGTCGATGCGTACGAGACGCAACTCAAGTTCGTCGTGACCAACGAGTCGGACCTCCCGGAGATTACGGCGCTCGTCGATCGTGTGCGGACGGCGACGTCAACGACCGTGGCGGACGATGACGTGTTGTTGATGCCAGAAGGCATGACGCGAGAGCAACTCGACGGGACGCGAAGCCAGGTGGCGGAGTTAGCGATGGAGTACGGGTACCGGTACACGCCTCGACTCCACGTGGACCTATGGAACGACGCGCCGGGGACATGAGCGTTGACCTACCTGGTCCGGCCGATAGAGTGCGATGTAGGCGTAGTGAACAGGAAGACAATCGATACGACACAACGGAGATTACATGAGCAACAAAAGCGCGGTGATTCTGGTGTCTGGCGGGATGGACAGTGCGACAGCAGTGTACGAGGCGATAGAACAGGCGTACGAACCGTACTTCCTGCACACGTCGTACGGGCAACGCACCGAAGACAAGGAGTTCGAGTGCGCGAAAGCGCTCGCTGACGAGGTTGACGCAGCGGACTTCCTCCACATCGAAACTGGGCACCTCGCACAGATTGGGGCGTCGAGTCTGACGGACGAGGAGATGGATGTCGCTGACGCAGACTTGGACAGCGACGAGATCCCGACGTCGTACGTCCCCTTCCGCAACGCAAACTTGCTGTCGATGGCGACGTCGTATGCGGAGGCAACTGACTCGGAGGCTCTGTTCATCGGCGCGCACTCGGAAGACTTTTCTGGGTATCCGGACTGCAGACCGGCCTTTTTCGACGCGTTTCAGCAGGTGATCGATGTCGGGACGAAGCCGAAGACGGAAATCGAGCTGAAAGCGCCGTTCGTCGAATGGTCGAAAACGGAGATTGCCGAGCGGGGTTTGAAACTCGGTGTGCCGTATGAGATGACATGGTCGTGCTACCGCGACGAAGAGCCAGCGTGCGGGACGTGTGATGCGTGTGCGTTCCGACTCGAAGCGTTCCGGAATGCTGGGTCGAGTGATCCTATCGCGTACGCTGAGCGGACGGAGTTTTCGTAACATCCTCCCCTCTGCTGAATGGGTTAGAATTCGTCCTGTAATTTATCCATCTTACATTGGACACAGAGGTCATCGAAAAAGCAGGAGATGTTATCGTACGGGCAGTCGCGGTCCTCGACGTTGACTGATAGGCGACGCTTCTCGTTTTTCCAAATCGACTCCCAGACGTCGATGTCCATATCAGCTGAGCTGAAGACCACTTCTTGCTCTCGATCGATGATTTTCGCGGTGGTGACCTCGTGTTGATGTTCTTTGACGAGTGTTATCGCTTTCGTGTAGGATGAACACGGGATAACTCGTGTATCAGCATAGTCATCAAGGAGTTTCACTCTGATTCGGCCGTCATACTCCTCGGTTGGCTCTATGTGGTTAGTCATGACACGAGAGTTCTCAAACCCTACGCAAAAGGATTCGTGTCTGGGCTCGTTACCGTACAGGAGAATACAGGAGGCGGAGGGGCAAGAGGGAACGCTCTAGCTCTTTAATAGTGCCAATCAGTTTGAATAGACCCTAGGAACGTAGCGTACCCATGGCTGATGATCTCCCGGGACTTGAGCGTGAGGAGTTAGAGAGATTTGTACAGCAGTATATGGAACTTGACCGGCGAACACAACGTCCGCAAGGCATCTATTCGATACTGTCTGCGTCAAGAGAGAAGAAATACCAAGATACGTTACAATACTTTTTGGATCCGCGGAAACCGCACGGGTTCAGATACACGCTACTCAGCCAGTTCTTCGAGTGTATTGATTTCTATGAGTTCAATTTACCTGGCCAGCACATCGAGATTGAAGATGAAGTGTGGATTGCGGGCGACGAGAGAGAAGGGCGGATTGACTTGATTATCGCTGGTGGGAGTGCGCTGGGTGACCATCCACGCTGGGCGGTGTTTCTTGAGCTGAAGGTCGGTGCAGAAGAGGGGACAGAACAGACGCACAAGTATTCTGAGGCGGATACGTGGGATTTCAGCTGGTTTGACGCAGACACCCTAAACGTTGAGGAACTAGACTCGACAAAATACGTGTACCTGAAACGCGAGGCTGCTGCTAGTCCAACAGAGCCTATGTTTGAGGCTATTTCATGGGCCGATCTCGCGGAGAGTTTTGAGGCCGGGACACAAGCGTCGCTCTTTGAGTATCCGAACCGGAGTGTTATTCAGTTCACAGATTTTATTCAGTCGCTGAAAGAGACTGAAGGTATGGACTCATCTATTGACGAGGAGGAACTCAATGAACGGCTCAACGTGTATTTCGAGCACAGCGACCTGATTCAGCAAGTAGAGCAGGCGAACAGCCAGTTCGAAAGCGATTTCGACGATGTGAGCACCTATTTACAGGATAACTGGGTCGATAAGCTCGTCAGTAAATACAACGTCGAGGGATCTGGGTGGACCACCTCAGTCTCAAGCAACGCAGAGTATCAGAAGCTCTTCCCGGCGTATTGGGACCAAGATCCGCTGAACAGAACCAGTACGATTCAGTTATTCTACCGTCATTCACCGACGACTGAGTTGCTCCGGAACCAAACGCTTCGATTCAGGCTTCGATTGCCACCAGCCCGAAACGTCCATACTGAAACACAGAACAGCGGACGCTCATTTAACGCGTTGTTTGCTGAGAAGTGCACCTCCAAGTACAACGATCGAATCCACGACGCACTAACGAAGGTCGGTGTTGACGATATACGGCTAGGGAGTGCATCAGCGCTTGTCGTCAAAGATTACCCGCTTGATCCGAACAATTTGGTTGGCTCATACTTCGACCAGCTTGACACTGCAGTCTCCGATTTCTGTGGTCCCCACAGTGACCTTCCGATAGTGATGAACGATGTGTTTGAAGAGGTGTATCGAGATGTGTTCGATGAAGACCCTATCGGTGAGTTTCTCGGTTGTCTGTCTAAGAGAGAATAGGTGGTCGTCGGTCTACTTATTGCGAGGCATGGTAGTCGTCGGTCTACTTATTGCGAGGCATAATTCACTCCACTGGGTAGTTCATTCACCACTGGCGGCATTATTCAGAGTCTCTACAAGAGATACATCTGACCAATTACGGTCGATTTAGGTTCACGATCTACGCTGTTCGCACGTCAAGTAGATAGAGTGGTACCCAGACCATCACTGCTGTCGAGCCGAGGATACTCATTAGTCCTGCCCAGAAGAACCAGAATATAAAATTCTGACAGAGTGGTTGAGTGGAGGTGAACAACGGAATGAGGCTGATGAATGCACATAGAATTCCGAGGGTCCAAGTTACGAACGCAAGGGCACCCGTTCCGTAGGAGAATCCGAGTGTTCCTACCCATTCTCGTCCTGCCTCAACAGTGGAACGGAGCCGCCGATTGGGGCGTCGACGACCGTCACCGGCCCATTGATAGAATGACCGTGTTTGATGCTCGATGGTGTCGTGTTCAGTTGCTAGCGCTGAGAGCTGATTAGCGACTGTGTCTGTAGTGTTTGCGGGACAGTCATCCTGAATCTTATCAAATACCGTCTGAGGTTCGTGCTCTACTTCGGGATTATCGTACAAATATTTGATAACTTCTCGTTTTGTCCCTTGATTTGGACCATCGTAGGCATCTAGAAGCTCTTGTTTTGATCTCATCAAGAATCACCAGACTGCGAGGGGTCGTGATGGCAATCACAGGCACAATTTCGGGCCGTGATTAGTATCACAACGTGTTTTTCGTATGAACTATCTTCTATTTATATGTTTCTGTGGGCTGTGAACTGAATTGCCGATGTGTAGATCCAATCCCAAGCACTGTGAAAATTGTACAGATCCGGAACCACACGATCCACCAGCTGACCGAGGCATGGTCGAGCCTCGAATAATTCTTCGAGGAATAGTTGTCCTCATCGTAATTGGACCCTTGACTGCCGCAGCTATTGATATTCAGACAGCGCTGGCATCAACACCCACGATCACTCCGGTAGTAGCGACAGTCCTTGCGCTACTAATTGTATTCGCACTTCTCGCTGCAGCTGTGGAGGGTGAATAATGCGGTCCATCACGTCACCAATCGGTAAGCAGCATGTCTTGGATGTGCTCCTCGTCGCAGGTATCGTAGCAGTACTCACCACGGTCACCGTACTTGTACCACCGTCTCTCCAAGATCAACTGGCGCTTCGACCGGCTGACCCGCAATGGTACACGCTACTGACAGCTGCGTACACCCATGTCAGCTTCGACCACCTCCAAGGAAATCTCATGGGATACCTATTGGCAGTGAGTTACGTGTACTGGCTGTGTCTATATCTTGAGCGTCGCCAGTGGTTTTGGCAGACAACACTTGGGCTCCTAGTAATCACGCCGTTCGTTGTTAATAGCGCCAACGTGCTACTCTACGGTACACATCTCCCGGAGATCGACGGTGTTGCCCGTGGGTTTTCCGGCGTGGTCGCCGCGTTCGTTGGATTCTTACTCGTCAGCTTTACTGCCGCTATTCGGGAAGCACATACGACGCAGCTTGCGCAGGTTGTCGGTGTCGGACTCACCCTCCTACTGCTGTTGCTTATTGATACTGTGTACGCGAGGACAGTCCGTCCAATCGTTGCTGGCTTGGTGATCTTTGGAATTTGTATCCAAGCCGCTCCCGTTCTGTATCATCGTGACTGGGAGACATTGGTTCAGACTCGTTCACGCGAGCAACTCCTGTTTCAAATCGCTGGGAGCGGTCTCATTGTGGTGGTGCTGGCTATCTTGACGCTTCAGATGTTTCCTGCGGAGGTCGTGGTCGATAATTCATTCGTGAATATCTTTGCTCACGGAATCGGATTCACAGTCGGAATTGCTGTTTCAGCCGTGCTTTTGTCGTATAATGGTAGCCAATACAATTTGTAGGCCGCGATATGTACTACTTTGCTCTGTTGAATCCGATGGCCGCACGGAGATAACAACGTCACGTACACCAAAACCTGTGAACCGAAACGCTTCGACGTGTCCGTCCAATCGATCGAACCAGTGTACCTCCCACAAGTCCGGCACACGACCAAGCTCGAAGGATACTCGTACCCGTACAAATATTTCGCGGCCGGCCCCTCACGCGTCACCAGTGAAGACGGTATCCACCAGTGCGTTCACTGTGACACCTCCGGAACGGACACCACCTACACGTTCTGTGCGAACTGCGGGAGCATTAGCTGCGACTCGCACAGCAAAACTGAGCGGTTGGAAGGAACACCAGTCTGTACCGGCTGTGCCGTAACCGAGCGGTTCGCGCTCAAAACGAAGTACTTCTACGACGAGACGAATCGAGACGAATTCCGAACGAAGTATGATGCGATGCCGTTCTACAAGAAAGCCATGGAGAACACGATACCCGCCGTCGGCGCAGTCCTGCTTGTCACGATTGTGCTTCTCGGACTACTTGCGAGCGTCGGTGGGCTCTAATCCGCGTTTAACTGTGCGACACGCTGAAGATATTCCTCTGCGAATACGAGTGTATGCCGAAGGTCAGCGTTGAGATCCCTCAAGAATTGCTCGATGACCTCGACGAGCACGTCGGTGACGATGTGAAGTTCGTCAATCGAAGCGACGCGATCCGTACATCGATCCGCAAAACGCTCGATATGCTTGATGAAATCGATGAACGACACGGACGAGTGGATCCGGAGGCAACCGAGTAAACGGGAGTCCTGAACTCGTCGCACAGGTGCTTGAGGTGATAGGTGATTTCCTCACACTTGTGACTGAGAATTGTGTTGACCGACGTACTCTTTCTAATGCCAAGTGTCGCTACCTACCAGAACGTGGGATGCGGCGTCGCAACTTTCCAATTCTTTATTATGATTCTCGATTATTCTCCGTGTGAAGTATTATCCTAGCCGACACGAGTCAAAGCGAGAAACGCATTGTAGTAGTGCCATATCTGTACGGTATCTATTCCACTCACAGGATAACCGAGGGTACGTCGATGAGTGAGCAAACACGGAAGATTCGGGAGACCGGATTCACAAATTGTGACACAGCTGTCAGAGTCGGTGGGGTACACGTGCTTGGCGGGTTACACGGCCATCCACTGACGATTGCTCGTTTGACTGGGTCGATAACGCGGTATGATCCTGATGTGGTTGCGGTCGAGGCGTGTGGTGACGCAATCTCGCAGTATCATCCGGATGTACAGGATGCTCGCTGGCCGCCGCGGGATGAGCTTGAGGCTGCTGCGTATGCGACGGATAGACGCTATGATCTGCTTCTCGCTGGGCTCGATACACAAGAATATGAGCATTCTGCCGATTTTGAACGACTTGACAGAGAGATATTCACTGAGCTTGGAGTCATCGACTCCCGGGACGAATTGACGAGGGCGACGTATTTCGAGTTGGACTTGTCGACAATTCGGGAGTGGCGAGCGGCAACACAAGCACGGGTTCCTGACGCGTTCACTGCTGTGCTAGCTGATCGAGACGCTGTGATGGCGGGTCATTTACACGCACTCATTAGCGGTGAGGATATCGACACTATTGTTGCTGCGGTTGGTGTTCAGCATCTGACTGGTGTTGTTGATTTGTTAAGCACCCCTTCTGAGATTCCCGACGATCTCATCGAAGTACCACCACTCGCTCATTACCGGTTATTTCCGCGCGATTCTCCGTGGTCTAGTGCGGACTAGACGCGTTCGGTTCTCATCATCAGCCGGACTTTCCACTTCTTTGTGGCTACATAGACGAACGAGCATTCAACAGCACAACTTTCCCACAGGGCAGGCTTTTAAATTTGATCAGATATTTAGTTTCAGCATGTCAGACAATACTCGAAGCGAAACGGACGGAGATTATCAAGATATACAGCCGCAACTGAATGATTTTGTAGAGCGGAAGTGCTCTGTCTGTGGTCGCAAGTACGGTGAAAACGAGGCTCCCTGCCACCGATCACACGTCGTCTCGTTTGAGCGGCGGCTCACTACGCAGAATTGGTTGCTCGCTAGAAACCCACAGGAGATGTCACCTAGTGATGAGTTGGTTGTTGGTGCTGATGGCATCTCATTTGAGCCGCTGTATTCCGCTCTCAAACCGTTGATTCAGTCTGAATCGGGACGCTTTGACGAATATCACTCTCACATGCCTTATGAGAGTCAACATCAAGAATGGTTGGCAGAAGTGTTCCGCAAGGACCTCTTGATCGGCGATAGATTGGTCCTTGGCGTGCGTGCGGGGATTGAAAGCAGCGAAGATCGCATCAAGAAGGAAGGGAAGAAAGTCACCCCAGCGAGGGTGTTTGCCCACTTGGTGTTTCTCGATCAGTACGGACTCCTCCCCGGGTTTAGTAGACTTCGTCGCGGGAACGCGAACAGTCTCCGTGAGATCTGTGCAGATCACTACGACGTCGAACCAGATTCGTTAGCCTCCGAGTGGGTAACGAAACGGCGTGTTGATCGCTCTAAGGTGTATAGTACGACATCAGAATTCAAAAAAGAGTGGAACGTCGAATTGATTGAGGAGTATCCGGCAAGCAAGTCTCATCCGCACTCTGAGTACAAGCCATTCGACGGGACCGCAATACTAGCTGATCATCGGGATCACAATCTCGTCGCCCGGCGGGTCAAGAGACAATTACACCGCTTACCGGATGTTGACTGGGTTATCTCGCCGCACATCATCTCCTCGCACTCAGACGACGGTTCTTCATCAGCGGTCTCGTCGAACCGTCCTGTACTCGGATTCGATGTCGGAGGGTTCGAATACACAGGTGATGGTCAACGCCTTCGATACCTGGGAATCGTTACAGGCTGGGACGAGTCGCTATTCGAGACGTATCTACAGGCTTTACACATCGGTGAAACTGCGGCTACGGGAATTCTCGTACTGCCGAACCGAGAATCAATATACGATTTTCTTCATTTCCTGAAGGATAATGAACTGACGGAGCGGCCTTGGATATTCCCTGACTCGAGAGACGGGTACCGTTCGATACCGAATGTGCAGGCATTACATGATCAGCTTATTCGACAGATTCCACTTCTCGATGAGATGGCGCTTGTCCCTCGACGGAAGTTCCTCGATGAAGGAGTCGATAGCTTAGCTGACCTGGTTTCAGTTCCGACCTATGCTTGAAATACCTAATCGGGAAATCGATGTGGCACGCGCAACTCTCCTCCCGTTAGACTGTTTGCGGAAGCAGTTACGGCAACTTCTCGGTCTTTTCAATAATCCCGGGGGGGAGTTTGGAGAGCGCCTCGACAAGTATGGCGTGGAGGCGTTGAAACCAACCGGTGGAATTGAAACACCCCCATATGTCGAGGAGTTCCATGAAATCGCTACGTTCGCCGCGGTAACCGCTCTTCGCGTCGAACTCGCGGATCCACTCCGCGGAACGGACGGTTACGAGCAGTATCCCGAGCATAGCTCCGAACGGCGAATGATGACACAGCCGTTATGGACGCATCCTGGGCTTTCACAACTGGGAGAAAATATTCGAGATCAATACGTATACGACGTGCTTTATGCGTTTCAAAACTCGATTCCGGACTCGTTACAGTGCGAGATCGTGGCTGTACTTCTGGTACCCGACCCGCCACGAGGGTCATCGTCCCCAACTGTTCCGACTCGAACGTACCATTCGGAAACAGAGTCAATGGAATCGTTACAATCCCGATACATAGACCGCGTTAGCAAGCGTGATGAGGGGTTCAAAATCCCGGAAAGCCAACTGAGTCCGCGAACCTTTGTCGGCCCGGTAGATAATCGACTGTTCCTGCCGTCTCTCGATGTTACTGACCTCCCTCCACTGGTCAGACGTCGTGACTCTCTTATTATTCCCGATGAGGTGGTGTTAATGCGTCTTGCTAACTATGCGTATCACGCGTGGTACCGACTAGCGAATCTTGCGTATACAGTCTTTCCCGAGGACGCTATCCGGCGATACGCCGAGATAACACCGGAGGTCCGGAAATTGATCCGGAACGTGCTGAAAAGGACTGAAGCTGACGCTTTTGGCACGTATTACGGCGCAACGTCCGACAACCCACTCGTTGATTCGAATTCAAGTGATCCGTTCGCGCGACCGGATAAACGCCTTGTCACAGCTGCCGACGCGATTCGTGCGAGTTCGACGCTTGAATTCAACGATCCGATCTCTCTCACTACCCTGTTTGATGCGGTTTGTCAATATTTCCCACCACCTAATCGGCCCAGTAACGACGTGGGAACCAAACGAACACTCGAAAGCGCACTTAAGGGGGCAATTGACAGTCGGTTCACGAGCTCCGAGTCTGGCGACGCATATGTGGTACCCGCACCGCAACCCACTCCATTTTACCCACGAACAAGGACGTTGCCCTGGGAACAATATCGACACGAACTCGCAATGTTGAGGCAAGATAACGTTCAGCTTCCCTCAGCAGACAGAATTCAGGTAGGTCTCCCAGATGGTGGTCCCTGTCAATCAGCGGAATATGCTAGCGCGATCCAAGATGCACATCGAGCTGCTGCGTCCAAAATGAACTTCGAGTTCCGCCGGGTAGAGGCCGTTCAACCTCTCATCAATCCATCCGAGATAGATGGCATGTCACCAGCTGAAGTGATATTTCTCACACGGATCGGTTTAGCGATGGAGCGACAAATCAACTCGTACTCGCTAACACAGAGTATGGCGTCGTTCCGAGATCTATCGGACGGATCGAAACTCGATATTGATGCAGAGAGACTCAAAGACCTCGGCTTGCTCTCTCAGCTGAATACTTCTCGAACGTACTATTCGGTGCCGTGGGAAGTCCGCAAACAACTGGGGATTCCAAACGTCAGCCACGATGGCTGGGGTGAACGATCACCATCAGAAAATACACTACATAGGACCGGAATTGATCTCGTTGCGCTCCTCGTCGCTTCCCGTCCGGATGTTGACCGTGTTGTTCGGTACTGTGACGTGTGGCGACTGCAGCCGACTGACTGTTGGAACGATGTATCACATCTATCGAAGAAACGGCTTGATGTCGTCGGGTTTTCTCAGGGCGAGCCGGCCGTTGTTGCTGAAGTCGAAACAAAGTCTGGTGGCACAGATGGGACGAAAAGAACGGTTGAGAAACTCGCCGCGTTTCCTGGGCACGTTGACCGGTACTTTGTTACACCGAGTGGAAAGCATCTCCCGGCAATTGTATCACGACTTTCTGCGACAGAACACTTCGATATCAATGCCAGTAGGCGGGAGAAAGACGGGTACCGACCATCAGAGGTACAAGCCCAACTCGCTGAAACCGATAATCTTGGTGAGTGGTTTGATGAGCTTCTCACGTACCGCAACGTGCGCAGACGACTTCCGGATCAGCCCACCAAAAGCGAGTATATCGGATCTATCGTGGGTACGATTTGACCGGAATCCTCAAATCTCAAACCATTTTGGACGGGTTTACGGCCAGTATCAAACCAACATAAAAGCAATCTTAGCTGATTTACTGCTCTTTCAGACGCTTTTGAGTTTTATTGGACAATAGGGCATTTTAGACTCTCTAATTAGCGCTTAGCACATTTTCTCGAATTGAGGCTGAATGTGCTGTGATTGATAGCTGAGACGCACCCCGAAACCGCACGAGACACAATTAAATCTGCTAAGAATATTTTTCTGCCCTACTCAGGACACAAACCCTGCGGATATGGTCCGGTATAATGTCCGGGGGTTAGGTAGTCTTGTGGCTGATCTCGGGGGCAGTATTTGATGGTGTGGGGATTAGCGCAGAGTTGTTTGATTTGTAGTATGTGTTGTGAAGCGCTAGAGTTCAATGGCGATGAGGGCCCCGAATCCGAAACAAGCGGTACGCGTTGAAAGATTTAGGGTGCTCAGGTTTGGAGTGATTCGCTGTTTGCGTTGTTGTTCTCCTTCTTCATAGAGCCGCTCTTCGCTATTGACACAGTCCATGGAAGAATGCAAATACTGTCATGAGTGCCAGGTGGTCTCAGTCCTCGACAAAAGATCAAGACCGAGCGGTACGAAACGAGATACTGATTGAGTGTGTTCTCAATATGACTGTTGAGGGAATTATCGACAAAGAGACAGCCACTTCGTATCTGTCTCAGCGGTTCAGAGAATTAGGGTCGTGA
>LFCJ01000172.1_pt1 | contig 36714 bp, 32 predicted proteins | sample 643141 | NCBI WGS metagenome assembly LFCJ01 (sample SAMN03766243, study PRJNA286221) | soda lake metagenome | biome: soda lake; feature: Kulunda steppe; material: water; isolation source: sample B1-Br-g2 brine of Lake Bitter-1 | place: Russia: Kulunda steppe | collected 2010-07
CGACGCCCGCCGACCGACGGATACTCAAAGCCTCGCGATCGAACAGCCTCGAGAGACGACGAGAGATGCCAGACGTACTGATCGGGTTCGACTCGATCCTCGGCGGTATCGAGTCGGCGGAGCTGAAGTTCGCGATCTCGGTCGCAGCGCTCGGTTTACTCGTGTTTGTGTTGCTCTCTTACCGGAGCCTCCAGTCGTGGATCGGCGAGCGAAGCCGACCGCTGTACGGCGATCTCGTCTCGACTGTGGTCCTCGTCGGGACCTGCGCGTTCGTACTCGCCGTCGTCCTCGGCGTGTGGGGACAGACCGGGACGGTTCGGGACGCCTACACGGACCACGGGATCGACAGCGCACTCGTGCCGAACGCGATCGCGTCGTTCATCCTCCTCGTCGGGACACTGATCGTCACGCGGTTCATCCGCCGACTCATCGACGAGGTCCTCGGATCGTCCTCGGCCGTCACGGCCCACCAGCGCGAGATCACCCACCGGGTCGCCCAGGTGATCGTCTGGTCGGTCTCGCTCGTTGTCGTCCTCGGGGTCTGGATCGACGACCTCGGGGGCCTGCTCGTCGGGGCTGGCTTCCTCGGAATCGTCGTCGGGATGGCGGCCCGTCAGACCCTCGGGACCGTCCTCGCCGGCTTCGTCATGATGTTCGACCGCCCGTTCGAGATCGGCGACTGGATCGTCCTCGACGACGAACAGGGGATCGTCACCGACATCTCGATCGTCAGCACCCGCATCCGCTCGTTCGACGGCGAATACATTATGATACCCAACGACGTCGTCGCCTCGCGCATGGTGACGAACCGCTCGAAGCGCGGCCGTCTGCGCGTCGAGATCGACGTGGGTGTCGATTACGACGCCGACGTCGAACGGGCGATGGCGCTCGCCGAATCGGCCGTCGACGACCTCGAGTGGGCGCTCTCGGCGCCGGCACCTCGGGTCGTGAGCAAGGAGTTCGGCGATTCGGCGATCGTCCTCGGCGTGCGATTCTGGCTCGACGATCCGAGCGCCCGGCGCGTCTCGAGCGCCCGGACGGCCGCGATCACCGCGATCAAACGCGCGTTCGACGACGCGGGAATCGGGATCCCGTACCCACAGCGCCAGCTCTCCGACCGCACGAGGGCGGCCGACGCGAGGGTCACCGACGACGGCGGCAACGCCGGCCCGGACTCCCGTGACGACCTGGAGCGAGGGCTATCGCCACGAGAAGACGACTGACGCCACTGATACCGACCGATGACACTCAGAGACCGACGCGATATCGAGACCGACGTGTACCAGCCCGCCGAAGACTCGCAGCTGCTCGCCGACGTCGTCTGCGAGCGACTCGCCGCCGATCCCGACGACGTGATCCTCGAGGTCGGCACGGGCTCCGGCTACATTGCCGGGCGGATCAGTGAGACGACCGACGCACGCGTGATCGCCTCGGACGTGAACCCCCACGCCGTCCGGCAGGCCCGCGGTGAGGGCGTCGAGACGGTTCGTGCCGACCTCGTCTCCCCGTTCGCCGACGGCGCCTTCGACGTCGTGGCGTTCAACCCGCCGTACCTGCCGACCGAGCCCGAAACCGAGTGGGACGACTGGATGGAACGGGCCCTCTCGGGCGGCGAGGACGGTCGTGCGGTGATCGACCCGTTCCTCGAGCGCGTCGGCCGCGTGCTCGCGCCCGGGGGCGTCGTCTACCTCCTCGTGAGCAGTCTCACCGGCGTCGACGAGGTCGCCGAACGGGCCGGCGAGGAGGGGTTCAGCGCCGTCGCCGTCGCCGACGAGTCGTTCCCGTTCGAGACGCTGACCGTCCTCGAGTTACATCGGTAGGGCCCACGGCCGAGCCGCGACGAGGGGGTTAAGTCGAACGGGGACCAGAGAGCGAACGGATTCCATGCCCCGTGAGCACGAGGGAGAGGGGCCGACGGACGTCGCGACCGACGAGTCGGCGACCGACGAGCCGTCGGTGACCTCCACAGCCGGTCAGAACGGCAACCAGCTGACGCTCAAACTTACCCATCCGAACTGCTGGATGCGGGAGGTGACCGCCGAAACGGACGCACAGTTGCTCGTCAACGCGGTCTACATCGTCGAGGGACAGGTCAAAACGCACGTGGTCGCGTACGCGGAGTCGAGGGCGGCCCTCGAGGAACTCGTCCGGCTGACCCACGAGTCGGAACACACCGTCTCCGTGACCGAGATGTACAGCCAGCACGATTTCGGGAGCGATTCCGCCCTCGAGAAGAAGGCCCAGCGGAGCCTGCTCGTCGAGTACGATCCGGCAAAGAGCATCCACGACGCGCTGGTTTCGCGGGGGTTCATGCCACAGGAGCCGATTCGCATCCGCGACGGCTGGGAGTACTGGACGGTCGCCGCCGACGACTCCCGCGAGACGATCCAGGAGAAACTCGAGACGGTCCAGTCGGAAGGAGACGCCGAAATAACGGTCCAGAAGATCACGAGCCACGGCAGCGTCGATTACCCCGAGGTGTCCCTCGAGCGCCTCTCGGATCGCCAGCGCGAGGTCTTCGAACTGGCCCGGGAACTGGGCTACTACGACTCGCCCCGGCAGATCTCCGGGACGGATCTGGCCGAGGAACTTGGCATCTCTAAGACGACAGTCCACGAGCACCTCCGGAAGGTGGAGGCCACACTCCTGGGCTCGAGCTGACCGCTCGGTCGAAGCTCCTCTCCCGTGAACCGGTGAAATCTGCACGGTTGAACGCGCCGGGCAGAAGTCCTCTACGGCCGTTGCGGTGGTGGTCGAGACGGACACCGCCTCGGCGACGTTTCGAAGGGGGAACGAATCTGACGGGCAACCACCTCGAAACGCACCGGAACAAATTACGAACGTCCTCGAGGGGAATGAGGCCACCGCCGAAAGAGCCACATCACATCGGTCCACCGCAGCAGGTCTCCACGGGACGATCGAATCTCCGTCGAAATCGAACAGTATCCTCAGCCTGACCACGGCGTCGAAACTCGATTTCGGACTAGTTTCAGCCATCGGGAGCGAACCCGTCGTCAGTGGAATTAATATCAATCGGCAATATCGTCGAGATATGGTCTCGCCCGAACTCTGGTTGATGGCCGCCGGTGGGATCGCGATCGGCGGCGGCGTCGTCCACTGGTTTCGACCGTTCCTCACACATCAGGGCGCCGGTCTCGAGGTCGACGTGGAGCGACTCACGCGGTTCGATCTGATCGTCGGCCGACTCACGGGCGTCCTCATCGCGGGCTTCGGGGTGTTGCTGCTCTCCGTGGGGCTGTTCTAGCGCCAGCCACCCATGGACGCACTACAAACGCGACCGGTTCACCCCACCGATGGACGTCACTAAGCTGCAGTTGGCGTTGCTCCTGGCCGGGCTTGTCCTCGTCAGCGTCTTCACAGACGGTGGTCTCCTTCCGGGATCGGTCGGACTGCTCGCCTGGATCGCCTTCGCTCTCGTGGTGATTGTTCCGTGCTGGGCGATCGGGCCCACGATAACGCTCTATGCCCGGAAGTTCAACGTCTCCATCCCCACGCTGATCGCGTGTTCGCTGGCCTTGCTCGTCGTCCTCGCCACGACCACGCGAGTTGGGTCGCCGTCGATGACTTACGACGGAGTCGCTCCGTACTTCAACCTCACGAGCTACGGCTACGGGTTTGCACTCGCCGTGGGGGGACTGCTCGGACTGCCGATCATGGTCGGGAATCTCCGATACTATCGAGGGCTCAGGAACGCAACCGCCGCTGGAGCGGCCGAGGATGGTGATCCAGTAGTGGCCTGCGGAACAGTCAGAACACTCGACGCCGAGGGTCGAGCCGACCGCGACGAACGTACCGTCTGTTCACAGACCGTGATCAGACGACGCGGCGGCGGCCGGCTTCGCGCCGCTGACCAGTACGTCTCCGGGCACAGACGAGCTGCCACCGACTTCTATCTGAGAGCGGAATCCAAACCGGAGCGCCTGCTCGTCACCCCGAAGCAAGTCTCCCTCGAGTTCGACGCCGACAACTCGACCCTGGCAGACGACGGGACGACCGATGCGACTGACTCGGATGGATCCGATGACCAAGCAGGCCTCGAGCGGTCACGAATCGTGACCGGAGAGACTGCGTGCGTCGTCGGCAAAGCGGTTACCGTCTCCGGAGCCGAGTACCCCGACTCGCCCGTCGTCGGGGCCGACGGGTCGCCCGTGTTGATCGCCGACGGATCTCGCGAGGAGACGATGCGGACGCTCCAACTGCGTGTCTACGGCGGCGGCTTCTTCGGGCTGGTAGTGACGCCGCTCGGGTACCTACTCATGCTCGTTGGGACGCTCTGATCGCTGATCAGGCTGGCGAGTTCGTCACCGGCTGGTGACGGTTCGAGCTTCGTCGATGGTACCCGCGTCGCCGAGGGCCTGCCTGGACGTCGGTCTCGGTCGCCGGTCACCGCGCCGGTGTTGACACCAGCCCGTCGCCACCCGACCAAGCGAACGGTCGTGGGTTGAACGGGGAGACGGATTTCAGTGGGAGACCTCAACCCGCCGTGAACGACGGGTCGTGCGCTCGAAGATACCGAATGGGTACTACCCACCTTCCGTCCGGTCCAGTAGCCACTCGCCGGAGTTGATGGCACACATCCCTGGAGCGTCGATACGGAACCGCTGTCGCCCGTGTCGACATCGAGGCGCCTTCCCACGCTCGCGCCGAGACTCGGGAGGAACCGTTTCAGTCGCTTCGCATGAGCGCCAGCGAGTCGGCGTTGGCCGACCGGGCGCGGTCGTAGACGACGCGCGCGGCGGCGACGTCCTGGATCGCCAGCCCGGTCGAGTCGAACACCGTGATCGCGTCCGCGTCGGTTCGGCCCGGACTCGACCCGACGACGATCTCGCCGATCTGGGCGTGAATGTCCGCCTCCGTCAGCGTCCCGTCCTGCCAGGGGACGTTGATCTCGCCGGAGTGGGTCGTCTGCTCGTAGTCGTCGATGACGAGTTTCGCCTCGAGCAACACCTCGTCGGCGAGTTCGTGTTTTCCGTCGGCATCGGCGCCCATCGCGTTCACGTGCGTGTGTTCGCCGAGGTCGGCCCGAGAGACGATCGGCTCTCGGACCGGCGTCACCGTCGAGAGGACGTCACAGCCCGCAGCTTCGGCGATCGAACCCCGGCGGACGTCGAACTCGTCGCCGAAGGCCTCGAGGAACGCCTCAACGGCTGCTTCGTCGAGGTCGGAGACGACGACCTCCTCGATCGGACGGACCTCGCTGATCGCCTCGAGCTGGGCGTACGACTGGACGCCGGCCCCCACGATGCCGAGCGACCGTGCGTCCTCGACCGCGAGGTGATCGGTCGCGACGGCGGCCGCGGCGCCGGTTCGACGCATCGTCAGTTCCGTCCCGTCCATCACCGCCAGCGGAAAGCCGGTCTCGGGGTCGGAGTAGATCATCGTCCCCATCACCGTCGGCAGGTCGTTCGCGTCCGGGTTGTCGGGGTGGACGTTGACCCACTTGATGCCGGCCGCGTCCCACTCGCCCGCGTCCATGTACGCCGGCATCGCCCTGAAGTCCCCGTTGTACTGTGGCAGATCGATGTAGGATTTAGCCGGCATCTGTACGTCGCCGCGCTCGTAGGCAGCGAAGGCGTCCTCGACAGCGTCGACCAGCGCGGACATCGGTGCGAACCGCGTCACGTCGTCGCTGGACAGGAAGGTCGTTTCCATACTCGCTGGTTTCACCTGACCCCAGTATACTGTGACCCGCACATGTCCGGTTTGTTGGCTGGGAGACAGGTGCGTCGCACACTCCCGGCGCTCGCTCGCCTCCTCGCGTATTCGTCCGGCCGTCCCCCCGCGTATTCGTCCGCTCGTGCCTCGCGTATTCCGCGGCGCTGCGACTGGACCGGAGATGTCCGGTCGTACTACTTTGACCGAACTGCCGTAACTCGAGGTATGAGCCTCGAAACGACGTTCAGACCGCAAACGCCCGCGATCGTTCTCGCGGACGGTGCGTTCGGCCAACCCGCCGGGAAGACCGCCAACGGCGTCGTCGTACACAGCGACCTGTTCGACCCCCGCGTCGTCGTCGACTCCACCTGCGCCGGCTCCGACGCGGGATCGGTACTCGACCGACCGGAGGCGGGGGACGTCCCGGTCGTCGACAGCATGACAGCCGCGCTGGAGGCCGCTCCCGACGCCGAGGCGCTCGTTCTCGGCGTCGCCCCGGCCGGCGGAGCGCTTCCCGACGCGTGGGTCGACGACATCCAGGACGCGATGCGAGCCGGCTGTGACGTGGTCTCCGGGCTCCACGTCTTCCTCAGCGATGACGACTCCTGGCGGGCCGTCGCCGCCGAGTGCGGAGTGGACCTCGTCGACGTCCGAAAGCCGCCGGCCGAGGACGACCTCCGGGTGGCCGACGGGCGATCGCTGGATCTCGAGTCCACTGTGGTCCTCACGATGGGCACGGACTGTGCCGTCGGGAAGCGAACGACGACGTTCGAGCTGTACCAGGCCGCGAAAGCAGCCGGGCTAGACGCCGGCTGGGTGGCGACCGGGCAGACCGGACGCCTGATCGGGGCCGACCGCGGCGTCGTGATCGACCGCGTCCCCGCGGATTTCACCGCCGGCGTCGTCGAGGAGATGGTCTGTGACGTCGCCGCGGACCACGACTACGTCTTCGTCGAAGGACAGGCCGCACTCACCCACCACGCGTACGCCGGCGTGACGCTCTCGCTCTTACACGGGGCCGCACCCGACGCCGTCGTCCTGGTCGACGAACCGGACCGCGAGACGCGGTCGCACTTCGACCGACTGTCCGTCTCGAGCGTCGAAACGGAGCGGCGGGCGATCGAGATGCTCTCCGGGGCCACGGTTGCCGCCGTCTCGACCTGGGCGGACGGCGACGCGGCGTCGGCCCTGTACGATCTCCCGGCGGCCAACGTCTACGAGGACGGCGGCGCGGACGAACTCCTCGACGCGGTCGTAGACGCGCTATGAGCACGATCACGGGCCTCTCCGCGGAGCCACACGATCTGCCGCTCCGAGAGCCGTTCGAGATCAGCCTCGGGGCCCGAGCGCGGGCGCGCAACGTGCTGGTGACGGTGGAGACGGATGCCGGCGTCCGAGGGCACGGCGAGGGATCACCGCTGCCGCCGGTCACGGGGGAGACCCAGCGTGCGGCCGTGGCGACGGCGCGAGCGGCGGCGTCCGTCGTCGAGGGCCGTGACATAGAGGAGTACCGGGCGCTCGTGACCGACCTTCGCGACGCGTTCCCCGGGATGGTGTCGTCGCTGTTCGCCGTCGAAACGGCGCTCCTCGACGCGTACTGTCGCGAACGGGAGCTCCCGCTTTCGGCGCTGTTCGGCGGCCCGGCGGCGCCGGTTCGGACCGACCTGACGATTCCGATCCTCCCGCCGGAGTCGGCGGCCGAGCGTGCCGAGGCGGCTGCCGTGGCCGGGTTCGACCACCTCAAAATCAAGACCGGCACTGACGTCGCCGAGGACATCTCGCGGGTCGTCGCCGTTCGGGACGCCGCGCCCGAGGCCGCGTTGAAAGTGGACGCGAACCAGGGGTGGACGCCGTCCGAAGCCGTCTCCTTCGTAACCGAACTGGACTCGCGCGGTATCGACCTCGAACTGCTCGAACAGCCGGTCGCGAAAACCGACGTCGGCGGCCTCGCTCGAGTCAGGGACGACGTGTCGGTGCCCGTCGCCGCGGACGAGGCGGTCTTTACGCCCGCGGACGCGATTCGAGTCGTCAGGGAGGACGCCGCGGACGTCATCAACGTCAAACTCGGCAAGTCCGGACTGATGAACAGCCGAGCGATCGGCGAAATCGCGGCCGCCGCGAACGTGGAGCTGATGGTCGGCTGTATGCTCGAGAGCGCGATCGGCATCCACGCGAGCGCCCACCTGGTGTCGGGGTTCGGGGCGTTCGACTACGTGGACCTCGACGGGAACCTGCTGCTAGAATCGGACGTCGTCGACACCACGTTCGATCCGGTCATCGAGCCGAGAGGGCCCGGTCACGGCGTCGAACCCGCTCGATAACGACGCTCGAACACTGCGCTACTCGTCGCCGTCGTCACCGTCGTCACCGCCTTCGCCGTCGTCACCGCGCGATCGCACCGCGCTGAGGGCGAGGAGGACGAGTACGACGCCGAGGACGCGGACCGCGGTCACGAAGTCGTCGGACCACTCGACGTCCTCGGGGTTCTCGTAGGCGAGTTCGGCGCCAAACGCGAGGTAGCGGTCGGGGAACAGCGCGACCACGACGCCGGCGACGCCTCCGATGCCCAGTAGCCAGCGGTACGCGCGCCCGCCGACGACGCTCGCCAGCGCGTAGACGACGCCTTCGACCCGGACCGCCGGAACGAGGTATGGCTTGGCCGTACACTCCTCGGGGTTCTCGAGGGCGACGTCCTCGAAGGCCTCGAGGACTGCGTCGGGAAACAGTGCCATGACGAAACCCAGCGGACCGAATGCGAGTCGTACCATACGGATATATTTCAATTCGAATGACATAACGATAGCGTCGATTCCCCCGCCGCGAGAGGGCGTGAGACGCCGGCTTATGAGCGCTCGAGTACGCCGAGTTGCCGGCCGAGCAGCTCGGAGTCGAAGAACGCGATCCGGCCGTCGGGCCACTCGATGGGGTCTCCCAGCGGATACCGGTTCCGGGCCGCCGCGAGGTCGTCGGTGGCGAGCAGACACGAACACGGCCCGTCGGGAAACTCCTCGAGACGGGCGCCCAGCCGGCCGTCGCTCGCCGGCCCGGGCGTCGCGAACGCGATGGGATAGCCGGGAACCGTGGCGATCGTCCCGAACCCGGGGACGTCGTCACGGACCGGCACCGGAATTCGGTAGCAGTCGCGGAACAGCTCGATGGCGGCCTCGAGGTCCCGGACACCGAGAACGACCTGTCCGATACCGGTCAGGGGTCCGCCGGCGACGCTCGCGCTGGGTTCGACGCGGGCGGACAGCGGCGTTCGATCCGCGATAGCGAAGGGCAACAGGAGTCGGTCCTCGTCGGTGCCGAACACGGCTCGATCCCACTCGACGAGCGTCCCGTCGTCGCGCTCTCGGGAGTCGTACAGCGGCCCGCGAACGGGGACCCCGCGCTCGAGTAGCCGTTTACACGTCGCGACGACGTCGGGGACCCGAACGCACCAGGCAACCGGGCCCGCGTCCGCGCGGATGTGTGCGGGCCAGAAATCGTGGCTCCCCTCGGCGCGTTCGGAGATGAGTTCGACGTACGAGCGGTCGTCGAATCCGAGGACGGACATATGGGTGACGCCGTTGCCGTGGACGCCGCCGTAGTCGGCCTCGAGTCCGAGCCGGTCGAATTCGTCGCTGATCGCCTCGAGATCGCTGTGGGCGAACGGGACGTGATCGATTTGCATGGCTCTGCTGGGGCCGCCACGGGGATAACCTTCGGGGACGCAGACAAATCGACGCTGAGGACGGGATCGGATTCCGTGTGATTACTCTAATGCATTAGTCGTGATGGAAAATATTAAGCGTCGGTATAACCTAGCCCGGCCTACGATGACTGAGTACGTTTCGACCACGCCCGGCTGTTATCCGCTGCCGGACTGGGCGAAAGACGACCTCTCGGACCTGAAAGGCCACCAGAAACACGATCTCATCGGCGGCGACGAACGCGAGGAGATCGTCACCGTCTACGAGGAAGCCCGCGAGGAACTGATCGGCGTCCAGCAGGAGGCCGGCCTCGATCGAATCGTCGAGGGGCAGCTGCGCTGGGACGACATGATCGCCCACCCGCTGGCCGTCCACGACGCCGTCGAAACCCGCGGCATCGTCCGCTACTACGACAACAACAACTTCTACCGCGAGCCCGTCGTCTCGGGCGAACTCGACTTCTCCGGCGACGTCGCGAGCGAACTCGAGGCCGCGGCCGACCTCGTGGACGACGGCCTGCAGGCGGTTCTCCCGGGCCCGTACTCGCTCGCCGACCTCGCGACGGACGAACAGTACGGTGACGAGGCCGACTTCCTGGCTGCGATCGCCGACTTCCTCGCGGGCGAAGTCGACGCCTTCCCCGACGTCGAGACGCTGTTCTTGCTCGAGCCCTCGCTCGTCGAGTCGGCACCCGACGACGGCCTCGACGAGCGCGCGAGCGAGGCGATCGACCAGGTCGCCGCCGCGACGGACGCCGACGTCGTCGTCCAGCCCTACTGGGGCGCACTCGAGGAGAAGGTCTACGCCCACCTGCTCGACGCCGACGTCGAGGCGGTCGGATTCGACTTCGTCGCCGACCAGGACCAGAATCTCTACAACATCCAGGAGTACGGCGCGACCGACGACGTCTCGCTCGGCCTCGCGGACGGTCAGAACACGCTCGTCGAGGACCCCGAAGCGATCCGCGACCGGGTCGACTGGGTGTTCGACCAGCTGCCGGTCTCTACGTTCGAGACGGTCTATCTCACGACGAACACGGAGACGTTCTACCTGCCCTACGCCAAACACGAGGAGAAACTCGCCGTCCTCGCCGAAGCCGCGGAACTCGCGGAGGTGACCGCCGCATGAGCAACGAGAACAAAGACCAGTTCCGACCCGAGGGCCACGAGAACGACCACTTCCTGCTGACGACCGTCGTCGGCAGCTACCCCAAACCGAAGTGGCTCAACCGTGCGAAGGAACTCTACGAGGACCCCGACCACAAGTTCGACGCCGACGATTACCAGGAGGCCAAAGACGACGGCGCTCGCCTCATCACGCAGGAACACGAGCGTGCAGGCCTCGACGTCGTCGTCGACGGCGAGATGCGCCGCAACGAGATGGTCGAGTTCTTCGCTCACCGCATCGAAGGCTACGAGTTCAACGGTCCCGTCAAGGTCTGGGGACACAACTACTTCGACAAACCGAGCGTCGTCTCGGAGGTCGAATACGACGAGAGCTGGCTCGTCGACGAGTACGAGTTCACCGCGAGCGCGACCGACCGCCCCGTCAAGGTGCCGATCACCGGCCCGTACACGCTCGCAAACTGGTCGTTCAACGAGGCCTATGACGACGACGACGAACTGACGCTCGACCTCGCCGACCTCGTCAACGAGGAGATCGAAAAGCTCGTCGAGGCCGGCGCCCGCTACATCCAGATCGACGAACCCGCGCTCGCGACCACGCCCGACGACCACGCCATCGTCGGGGAGGCACTCGAGCACATCGTCGCCGACATCCCCGAGGAGGTCCGCATCGGCCTGCACGTCTGTTACGGCGACTACTCGCGGATCTACCCCGAGATCCTCGAGTTCCCCGTCGACGAGTTCGACCTGGAGCTCGCAAACGGCGACTACGACCAGCTCGACGTCTTCAAAGATCCCGAGTTCACGGCCGACCTCGCACTCGGCGTCACGGACGTCCACGTCGCCGATGTCGAATCGGTCGAACAGATCGAGGAGAACATCAAGAAAGGCCTCGAGATCGTCCCGCCGGACCAGCTCGTCGTCTCGCCCGACTGCGGCGTCAAGTTGCTGCCCCGCGAGGTCGCCTACGGCAAGATGGCCAACATGGTCGAGGCCGCCCGCAACGTCGAGGCGCAACTCGACGCCGGCGAGATCGACCTCGAACACGCGCACGCCCCGGCCGACGACTGACGGCCCCGTTCTCGACTCCGATTCATCGTTTCTCCACTTTCGACCCGTCTTCGATCCCGGCGTGCGCTTAGGTATTATTTAATTCTCGACACAGTGTACGGCCACGTAGAAATCCCACACGAGGCGACGGCGGCGACGGCTCCCCGTAGTTCGAGTATCTGAACCTCTCCAGTCGAGCGGCAGCGTCACGTCGCCACAGTAACTCGAGCCCGACCGCCTCGTTCGAGGGCCACACTGCCGAACAGCGCGCGTTCGTCGACGCGATTGTCGGTGACACCGAGATACCGAGAACGTCGAGCAGACACTGGCCGTCCAGCGCCTGCTCGAGGACATCTCTCGTTCACGCAAGCGTGAACAAACCGTGCGAATTAACCAGTGACGCCGTGGAAGCGGACGGTGTCGATCCCGTAACACGTGACCCGCCCTGACTGTATCGCCCGCCAACCACCACGAAAGATCCCCACTACACGAGACCAAACCCATGGATATCGGCGTTCACACCCCACCGTTGTACGATCGATCGTTCGAGGAGGCCCTCGCGTTTCTCGCGGACCGCGGCGTCACCGCGGTCGAACCCGGCGTCGGCGGCTACCCCGGCGACGACCACCTCGAGCGTGAGCAGTACCTCGACGACGAGTCGGCACAGGAGACCCTCCAGGAGACGCTTGCGGACCACGAGATGCGCATTAGCGCCCTCGCGACGCACAACAACCCGTTGCACCCCGACGAGGACGAGGCCGAGACGGCCGACACCGAACTCCGCGAGGCGATCCGACTCGCCGCCCAGCTCGAGGTCGGGACCGTCACCTGCTTTTCGGGCCTGCCAGCCGGCGGGCCCGACGACAGCGTCCCCAACTGGATCACCGTGCCCTGGCCGCCCGAACACGCCGCGGCGCTCGAGTACCAGTGGGGCCGGGCCACCGAGTACTGGTCCGAGCTTGCCGAATTCGCGGACGAGCACGACGTCGACCTCGCGATCGAGATGCACCCGAACATGCTGGTGTACGAACCCGCCGGCTTGCTCCGGCTCCGGTCGGTGACGAACGAGCGCGTCGGGGCCAACTTCGATCCATCCCACCTCTACTGGCAGGGGATCGACGTCACCGACGCGATCCGGTTTCTCGGCACCGACGACGCGATCCACCACGTCCACGCGAAGGACACGCAGATCTACGACGAACAGGCGCGGATCAAAGGTGTCCTCGATACGACCGCTTACGACGACGAACTGCACCGTTCGTGGCTGTTCCGCTCGGTCGGCTACGGCCACGGCGAAGAACACTGGAAAGACGTCGTCTCGACCCTGCGGATGGTCGGCTACGACGACGTCCTCAGCATCGAACACGAGGACTCGCTCACCAGTTCGATCGAGGGCCTCGAGAAAGCGATCGACTGCCTCCATCGGGCCGTCTTCCGGGAAACCCCCGGTGAGGCCTACTGGGCGGAATAACCACCGACGATACAGCTCCCATACACTATGACACTCGACGTTGGCGTTCTCGGCTACCGGTTCATGGGTAACGCACACGCAAACGCCATGGCGCGACTTCCGATGTTCTTCCCGGACGCGCCCGCGGTCGACCGCTCGGTCCTCGTCGGCCGCGACGAGTCCGCCCTCGAGGAGGCGGCCGACCGCTTCGGCTTCGATTCGATCGCGACCGACTGGGCGGACGTCGTCGACGAGGTCGACGTCTTCTACAACCTCGGTCCGAACCACGTCCACGCCGAGCCCTCGATCGCCGCACTCGAGGCCGGCACGCCCGTCTTCTGTGAGAAACCCCTCGCCCCGACGCTCGAGACTGCCGAGGAGATGGCGGACGCCGCCGCGAACGCGGGCGAGGACGTACCCGCAGGCTGTGCGTTCAACTACCGGTTCGTCCCCGCGATCCAGTACGCAAAGCGGCTGGTCGCGGCCGGCGAGCTCGGCGAGATCCGCCACGTCCGCGGCCGCTACCTGCAAGACTGGCTGGTCGACCCAGATGCCCCGTGGTCCTGGCGCAACGACGCCGAACTGGCGGGCTCCGGCGCGCTCGGCGATCTCGGCGCGCACACGGTCGATCTCCTGCGCTTTCTCGTCGGCGACGACGACCTCGCGGGCGAGATCCGACGCGTCAGCGGCCACCTGCGGACGTTCGTCGACGAGCGTCCCGTCCCCGGAGAAGACGAAACGCGACCAGTCACCGTCGACGACGCCTACTCCGCACAGGTCGAGTTCGAACACGGCGCGATGGGAACCATCGAGGCCTCGCGGGTCGCGAGGGGTCACAAGAACGACCACACGATCGAGATCCACGGCTCGGCGGGCAGCCTGCGGTTCTCGCTCGAGCGATTGAACGAACTCGAACTCTTACGCGATGGCAATCGAGGCTACGAGACGATCCTCGTCACCGACGCCGACGACCCCTACGTCGACCACTGGTGGCCGCCCGGACACGTGCTGGGCTGGGAACACACCTTCGTCCACGAGAACTACGAGTTCCTCAGCGCCGTCGCCGACGGCTCCACGTTCGAGCCGAGTTTCGCCGACGGCCTCGCCGCCCAGCGTGTGCTCGCGGCGATCGAAAAGAGCGACGAGCGCGGCGAGTGGATCACGCTCGAGTGAGTCGCCAGAGCGGGTCGACTCGAGTGAGTCGGCTCGTCAGGTCGGCCCCGAGTCGGGGTTCGACTCCGACTCGACGCGTGTCACCGTCTTGATCTCGTCGTATCGGACGCTTTTGCCGTCGAGCGGCTGGCCGTCGAGCTCGAGGTAGCCGGCCTCGACGCCGGTCACCTCGCCCGTCACCGCCGGGTCGTCGCCGCCGGTGCGTTCGGCCTCGCGGACCTCGACCTCGTCGCCAACGTCGACGTGGTCGCGAACGAGCGCTTCAGTTCGGTCGTCGTCCGCGTCCGGCGGAATCGTGAGTTCGGTCATCACTCGACACCTCGAGCGGCCCGGCCGTAACCGACCGCACGGCACCTGACGGCGCTTTTTTCGACGCCGCTCGAGCGTCGTGCTTCCGGACAGCAGTCACTCAACCGAAGACGGCGTCCGTCGAATCCTTACGCCACCTCTGTTCGACGGTATCAGTCGTCGGCGCCCCCCTCGGAATCCCCGGCATGTCCCTCGTGGTCGACCGCCGTCGCTTTCAGCCTCGAGGAGACCGCCGGGACGTCAGTTTCCGAGACGGCTCCGCACGCGTCGATCTCCTCGAGCGACCGCGGGAACGCACGGAGGTCCTTGTGGACAGCGATGCCCGCGTTGGCACCTTCGCCCATCGCGATCGGGACCTGGTTGTGTCCGGGCGTGAGGTCGCCGACGGCGTAGACGCCCTCGAGCGACGTTCGGCCGTGGTCGTCGACGGCGACGGTGCCCTCGTCGGTTCGCTCGAGGCCCAGCGACTCGACGAGGTCGTCGTGATAGTTCGAGCCGTACATCGGGAAGCCGCCGGTGTACGCCCGCGTCGTCCCGTCGTCGAACTCGAAGGACTCGAGCCAGCCGTCGTCGCGTCGGGTCATGCCCGCGATCTCGGCGGTCACGACGTCGACGGGGTGGGCCTCGAGCAGCGTCGCCGTCTCCTCGCTCCACGCGGGCGCTTCGCCGCGGGTGAGCACGTCGACGTCGTCGGTGTAGTTCAACATGATCATCGCGACGTGGGCCGCGGCGTCGGTCGTCCCCATCACGTAGACCGGCTCGTCGACGAACATGAACGCATCACAGTGCAAACAGTAGTGTAGCCCACGGCCGGTGCGTGGAAGCGGCGGATCGGGATGCTCGTCGGCGAACCCCGTGGCGAGGACGACCCGGCAGACGTCGACCGCCTCGTCGTTGAACGAGACGCGGAAGCCGCCATCGACAGGACTCGAGTCCGGCCCGTCGATCGGGGTGACGTTCTCGACGAGGCCGCGTTCGACGTCGGCGCCGTAGCCCTGGACCTGTTCGCGGGCGGTCTGGAGGAACTCGTTGCCGGAGACGTGCTCTTCGACGCCAATGACGTTGTGGGTCTCTTGCATCATCGCCGCTCGTCCACCGCCGCGGTCGACGACCAGCGTGTCGAGCCCCAGTCGAGTCGCGTACAATGCAGCCGAGAGCCCCGCCGGCCCGCCGCCGACGACCGCGACGTCGTAGTCGAATCCATCCTCCGTATACATACGTAAGGGGTTTGATGCGGGCAAGAAAAGGTTGTCTGCCCGGTAGCTCGGGCTGGCCTGGGCCCCGGTATCACCGAACGAGGTATCGAATCGGGGCGGTCACGGCGCAGGGCCGGATTCGCTGCGTCGGTCGATCCAGCCGGGTCGTCTCGACACTGCCCGACGAGGGCCGTCGATCGGATCCTCACGCCGGCGACGACCAATCACTCCTCCCACTGTGTCGAGATGTAGAGCAACGCGATCAGACAGAGGATCACGATGACGAACAGGGCGATCGTCATGATCCGGGGTGCGACCATACGCGCGGTTCGAACGCGTCGCTCAAAGCCATACCGGTCGCGGGCGGCCCGAGCCCGGTCGCCGGCGACTCGAGCGCCGAATGCGAGGAAGCCGCACGACGGTTTTTGTACGATCCGGGCGAACGACAGGTATGAAAGTTATCAAGGATAGCGTCCACGATCACATCCAGATCAACGGGGTGGCGCGCGACCTCCTCGATACGCCGGCGCTCCAGCGACTCCGGCGTATCAGCCAGCTCGGTACCGTCTCGCTGGTCTACCCGTCGGCCAACCACACCCGGTTCGAGCACAGCCTCGGCGTCTACCACCTCGCCTGCGAAGCCCTCGAGCAACTCTCCATCGAGGGCAGACGGGCCAAGCGCGTCCAGGCCGCCGCACTCCTACACGACGTGGGTCACGGACCGTTCAGTCACAACCTCGAGGCACTCACGTACCGTCGAACCGGTCGATACCACGACGACGTCTCCCACCTCCTCGCCGAAGGTGCGGTAGGCGACGTCCTTCGCGAGCACGACCTCGAGCCAGCGACGATCGCGGGCCTCGTGGCCGGCGAGGGTCGGTTCGGCCAGCTCGTCTCCGGTGAACTCGACGTCGATCGAATGGACTACCTCGTCCGCGACGCCCACCACACCGGCGTTCCCTACGGGACGATCGACCACGGCCGGCTGGTCCGCGAACTCACGTTCGCCGACGGCGAACTCGTCCTCGACGAGGGGAACGTCCAGACCGCAGAGAGCCTGCTGGTCGCCCGTGCGCTCATGAACCCGACCGTCTACAGCCACAGCGTCGCCCGGATCAGCAAAGCCATGCTCAGACGAGCGGCCGAACGACTGCTCGAGGCGCCCGATGCGGCCCTCGACGCAGCCACCCTCCAGCGGATGGACGACTCCGATCTGATCGTCGCCTTACGCTCGAGCGAGGCGACGAGCGAGTTCGCCCGGCGATTCGACCGGCGAAACCTGTTCAAACGAGCCGTCTGGGCGGAGATCGACGACGTTCCTGGCGGGATCATCGAGGCCGACCACGACGCGATTCGGGCGTTCGAACGCGAGGTCGCCGACCGGGCCGGCGTCGACCCCCAGGCCGTGATCCTCGACGTACCAGGCCGGCCCTCGATGACGGAGTCGACCTCCCGCGTGCTCGTCAACGGCGAGATCCGAGAACTCGGCCAGCAGTCGCCGCTGGTCGGGGCGCTCCGGGCGGCCCAGTACTCCCAGTGGCGACTGGGCATCTACTCCCCCGAGGCCGACCGCGAGCGCGTCGGCAGGGCCGCCGTCGACGTGCTTGGCCTCGACATCGACGGGGCCCTGGTGAGCGACGTTCGGGACGGCCTCGACGCGACGCTCGACCAGTTCGTCGAGTGATCGGTGCCGTCCTGGCTCACGGATCCAGTTGGCCTCCGTCAGTTTTGAACGAGCGAAACGACGAGCGCCAGCCCGTCAATCATCGTCGACACCTCACGTCCGAATACATGATTCAACATATACACCTCACGTCGAAATACATCATTCGAAATAGAGAGGATTGCGTAGACTCGAGACGGAGCTACCGTGGCTGGTACCGCTCGAGGGCGGCTCGGTCACGAACGAAAGTCTGCGAGAGGACGTGCGGTCGGGACAGCACGGGACAGAGAGGCGCTACGAAACGAGAAACCGAGCTCGAGCGGCGGGTCAGTCGTCGGCTCCGGCTTGACAGTCACAGCCGCCGCGCTCGAGCAAGTCGCGGACGGTGTACTGCTGGCGACACTCCTTGCAGGTGACGCTGACCGAAACGAGGACGTCGAACTCGCCGACCTCGAGGACGTCGTTGCGCTCGAGCTGGGCGATCGTATCCTCGGTTACCGCGCTGGTCCGGTTGCGGAGCGCGCCGAGTTTGTCGCGACTGCGCTCGAGTCGCTCCTCGTCGCTCGGTGACTCGAGGGAGGCCTCGAGACAGTCAGTCAGGTGGTTGTAGACGGTCTGGTGGGAGACGAAATCGCGCTCGACGTCCTCGACCGGGACGCCGTCGCGCTCGAGTTCCTTTCGGGTCTGAACCCTGGTCCCGCTGCTGACGTCGTCGTCGGTGAGCAGCCGATAGCTGTTGGCGACCTCGCCTTCTTTGTACTGTAAGCCGGCGTCGTCGAGCGCGGCCTGGAGGATTCGTTCGTTGACGTGTTGTGCCAGCTCCCGCGTGCTGTAGCGGTCTTCGGTCCGGTCCGTCCAGAAGCGAACGAGTTCGTCGTCGAGGTCCTCGAGATCGTACCGCTCTCGGTCGCGGCCGACTTTACAACACACCGAGCCCGTCGCTGTCTCTGCTGGTTGTTCGCTCACTGATCGAACGTAACACAGTTCGACCTCAAAAAGATTCCGCACCGCGACACTGTCGATCACCGCTCGACTGCTTTACGCCAATACGCCCGTAAGGCGATCCGACGAGTCGAGATGGTATTCCACGACTGCGATATAACAAATCTAGTATATTATGTCTATATTATCGGATTTAATATATTTGGGGTGGAAGCCGTCCGTTCCCCTGCTGGCAGACACTCGCTCGAGCCAGGGAGACGACGACATCCCACGGCAGCTGTCAGGCAGTTCCAGGACACCGGCGACCACCCTGGTTCCGGTCCGGGGGCAGCGGATCAGTCGACCGGGTCGACGACGATCACCCTGAGATCGTTGACGTTCGTTCCGGTCGGCCCGGTCCGTACGACGGCGTCCGCGCTCGCGAGCGCAGACAGTGAATCGTTTCGGTCGAGGGCCGTTCGACCGGCCGCATCGTCGACAGTTCTCGCGTCGGCGATCGCCCCGGCGACGTCGGTGGCGCCGTCGATCCCATCGGTGTCGACGCTCGAGACGACGATCCCGTCCGTCTCGAGCGCCAGGACCGCACTGAGGACGAACTCCTGGTTGGGGCCGCCGTCGCCCGGCTCGTCAGAGAGTCGGACCGTCGTTTCGCCACCGGACAGGAGCACGGCGGGCGGTTCGACCGGCGTTCCGGTCTCGTGACACTCCTCGGCGATCGCGACGTGTGTGAGCGCCGACTCACGGGCCTCGCCGCGAACGCGCGAGGAGAGGAGCAACGGTTCGTATCCACGGTCGATGGCGACGTCCCGTGCCGCCTCGAGTGCCGACCGTCCGCTACCGACGAGGTGGGTGTGGGTGTCCTCGAACGCCGGATCGCCGACCGTCGGCGTCTCCGGGCAAGCCCCGTCGACGCCGGCCTCGAGGTACTCCCGTACGGCGTCGGGAACGTCGAGGTCGTAGCGTTCCAGGACCGTGACGGCGTCGGCGTACGTCGACGGGTCGGGGACCGTCGGCCCGCTCCCGATCACGCTGTAGTCGTCACCGACGACGTCGCTCAGGACGAGCGTGACCACGGTCGCCGGCGACGCGGCCCGGGCGAGTTGCCCACCCTTGATCGCCGAGCAGTGTTTGCGGACGGCGTTGATCTCGTCGATCGACGCGCCGCAGGCGAGCAGTTCCCCCGTCACTGCCCGGAGGTCAGCCAACGTAAGGGGGTCCGCGGGAGCCGCGAGGAGCGCGCTCGCTCCGCCAGTGACGACGGCGATGACCAGGTCGTCGGCCTCGGCCGCGGTTGCGACCTCGAGGACCCGGCGGGCGCTCCGAACGCCGGTCTCGCTGGGGAGCGGGTGGTCACCCGGAAGGACGTCGATCGCGTTCGTCCGGGCCGAATCGTCGGTGACGACGGCGCCGCCGGTCACGGAGTCGCCGAGTTCGTCCTCGAGCGCGGCGGCGAACCCGCCGGCCGCGTTGCCGCCGCCTACCACGACGACCTCGTCGAACCGGTCGAGATCGTACCCGCCGCCGTCGTCAGTCTCGATCGATAGCTGTCCGTCTCCAACCGATATCGTCCGTCCGACACGAACGACAGGGTGGGCGGCCTCGATCCCCGCGAGGAGGCACTCGATGGCGACCTCGTGGGCGGGCGTCCGTTCGAGGGAACGCCGGTCGTGAACGTCGATTGAGTCCATGTCGGTGAATTCATCCGGTTGTGATTTGTATGTGCCGGGTCCAGACCCCGATCGGCTATCTCAGCGTCGGGTGCAGGGGTCGCCGCTCGAGACTGGAGGTGCGACGTTCACATCGGCAGTTCGACGGTCACTGCGTTCGCCGATGACGAACGGAACTGATTTTACAAAAGTACGGCCGTAACTCGAGACGTGTTTTCGGCTTATACGTTCACCACCTTATAGAAATATTATATGTACATATTAATGCACCATAATTGGATTCGCCGAGCTGTATTCGGTAGCTCCGAACAACCTTTGCAATACGGGCGTGTTCGTCACGATGATTTTGTCTGCGTTCCCAGAGGAATGTTCGCGAAGGGTCAAACCATGTCGGTCGTTCGCTGACCACACCGTTTATTCGACTCGAGAGTGATCGTGACTATCATGAAAAACGACCGCAAACGAACCGTCAAATCGGCCGACAACCTGTTCGGCGTCCTGGAAACGGTCCACGAACTCGATGGGGCGGGTGCGACAACGGTCGCCGACCACCTGGGGATCGCCAAGAGCACGGCCCACGACCACCTTTCCACGCTCGTCGAACACGAGTATCTCATCAAGGACGGCTCGACCTACCGCGTCGGACTCAAGTGCCTGCACTTCGGTGTGCAGGCGAAAAACCGGATCGAACTCGCCGACGTCGCCCGTCCGTCGCTCGAGCAGATGGCCGACGAAACTGGGGAAATCGCCTGGCTCATGGTCGAGGAGTACGGAAAAGGCGTCTACCTCGAGAAGGCGATGGGCGATCGGGCGGTCCAGCCCTATGGTGAGCTCGGGAAACGGGTTCCCTTGCAGAATATCGCCTCCGGAAAAGCGATCCTGGCACACCTCCCGGACGACCGAGTTCGCGAGATCGCCGTGACCCACCCGCCTACCCCACGGACCGAGAAGACGATCACGGACGTCGACGAGCTACTCGAGGAGCTCGCCACCGTCCGCGAGCGCGGCTACGCGCTGAACGACGGGGAGACGTTCGAAGGGTTTCGAGCGGTCGGGAGTCCGATCGTCTCGGACGGGACAGTGCTCGGATCGATCGCTGTCTCCGGGCCGGAGAACCGATTTCGGGGCGATCGGTTCACGAAGGAGATTCCGGAGATCGTCACTGGAGCGGCGAACGCGATCGAACTGAGCCTGGCGAGTCGATAACCCGCCGTCGCCGGATCGGCGCCACTGGCGCCTGTGTACGAGCCGTCTCAGTACCAGGCCGTTCCACCGTCGACGTTGATGTCCTGTGCCGTTACGTGACGGGCGTGTGGTCCCAGCAGGAACGAGACCATCTCCGCGACGGATTCGGGATCGACGAGTTCGCCGAGTGCTGCATCCTCGGTGAAGACAGTCCGTTTAGCCTCCTCGAAGGAGAGACCGCGCCGTTCGGCCTGGTTCTGTATTACGCGATCGATCCGCGGTCCGACGGTCGCGCCCGGACAGACGGCGTTGACGGTGACTCCCTCGTCCCCCAGTTCGAACGCGAGCGTCCGTGTCAGCCCGATCAGGGCCATCTTCGAGGCGGTGTAGGGGGTGCGGTCCTCGAGCGGTCGCTTCCCGCTGATCGAGGAGATGTTCACGATCGCTCCGTGATCGCTCTCGATCAGGTGCGGCGTCGCGTGCTTTGTCACCAGAAAGGGACCCTTCGCGTTGACCGCCATCGTGTGGTCCCACTCGGTCGCCTCGACGTCGGTAACGGGTGCGGTCGGTCCAGCGATTCCGGCGTTGTTCACCACGCCGTCGATCCCGCCGAACGCCGAGGCGACCTCCTCGATCGCCCGTTCGACCGACGACTCGTCCGTGACGTCCATTCGGACCGGCAGCGCGCGCTCGCCGGCATCGGCCAGCTCGGCTGTCCCGTCGATCCCGTCGCTCCGGGCCGCCAGCGCGACGGTGGCACCGCTGTCGAGCAACTCGAGTGCGATTGTGCGGCCGATACCGCCGCTTGCACCGGTGACGACGAACGATTTACCTGCGTGCATGGTGCATCGTTTCGGAGCCGGCCCATTAACTGTTCGCCGCCGCGGGACGGCTCGGCCCAGACCGACGGTCACGTTGCATACTCCCCCGATCGGAAAGTAACAATCATGTATAATACGGGGCGCCTCCAAGAGGTGAGCGGATGTACGATACGATTCTCTTTCCGACCGATGGAAGTGAACTGTCAGAACAGGGTATCGACCACGCCGTAAGCCTCGCTCGGGCTTACGACGCGGAACTCCACACGCTGTTCGTCGTCGACCAGACTGCGTTCGTCGGCCACCCGAACGACATGGATCGCGAGGCGATCCACGACCAGCTTCGGGAAGCCGGCCAGCGGTCACTCGAGCAACTCGAGGAGAGGGCTGCTGATGCGGGCGTATCGCTCAAGACGGGCGTGAGCGCGGGCGTTCCACACGAGCAGATCGTCGAGTACGCCGAGACGAACGGCGTCGACCTGATCGTCATGGGAACCCACGGGCGATCTGGCCTCGACCGAGTGCTGCTCGGGAGTACGACGGAGAAGGTCCTCCGGGTGAGTCCGGTGCCGGTTCACTGCGTCCCTCGTGAGCAGTGAGTCGGTCCTGCCCGGCAGTGGCTGACGTGCGGACTAGCAGCTATCGGTCGTCCGAGGACCGGTATTCGCTCGGTCGGCCCCACACTTTTTGTAGTGAAGTGTCAATTGTGGGGCTGTGGCATGACCAGCACTGAATATCTCAAAGAAGCAGGGAGTGCCTCGCTCGAAATCGAACGGGAGGTCGTGGACGCCGTCCGCGACATCTGCTCGGCAGTCAACGAGCGCGGCGACGACGCCCTCGTCGAGTTCACGTCGCGGTTCGACGACGTCGACCTCGAGGAGTTTCGCGTCAGCGAAGCCCAGATCGCGGCTGCAGCCGACGACCTGACCGCGGCCGAACGGGAGACGATCGACAACACCATCGCGAACGTTCGGGCGTTCCACGAAGCACAGCGAGAACACATCTCCGGGTTCGAGCGGGAGTTCGAGGAAGGGGTTCGACTCGGCCAGCGCGTCGTGCCCGTCGAATCGGCAGGGACTTACGTTCCCGGCGGCCGTCACCCGCTCGTCGCCGCCCCGGCGATGTCGATCGTTCCTGCGACCGTCGCCGGCGTCGATCGGATCGTCACCTGCGCACCACCGCAGGGAGACGGCAGCATCCAGTCCGCCCAGCTGTACGCGATGGATCGTGCCGGCGCGGACGAAATCTACAGCATCGGCGGTGCACAGGCGATCGCCGCGATGGCCTACGGCACCGAGAGCGTGCCGGCGGTCGCGAAAGTCACCGGCCCGGGGAACGTCTTCGTCACCGAGGCCAAGCGCCAGGTCTTCGGTCGAGTCGGCATCGACTTCCTCGCCGGCCCGTCCGAGGTACTGATTCTGACCGACGAGACGGCCGATCCGGACCTGGTTGCGACGGACTTGCTCGCTCAGGCCGAACACGACCCCAACGCACGGGCGATTCTCGTCTCGACCGACCGCGACGTCGCCGACGCCGCCATCGAGGCGCTCTACGATCGACTGCCCGACCTGCGGACCGAGGACGTCGCTCGCGAAAGCTGGGAGGCAAACGGCGAGGTCGTCCTCGCAGAGACGATGAGCGATGCGGTCGCCGTCGCCAACGACTACGCGATCGAGCACTTGCAGGTGATGATCGACGAGCCCCGGTCGGTTGTCGACGACCTCACTAACTACGGCTCGCTGTTCCTTGGCGAGCACTCGCCCGTCGTCTTCGGAGACAAGGCCGTCGGGACGAACCACAGTCTCCCGACGCTCGAGGTGGCCCGATACAGCGGCGGCATCACGGTCAACACGTATCTCAAGGTCCTTACCCATCAGGAGGCGACCGAGGCAGGCGCCGCCCGAATCGCGCCGTGGGCGGCGAAGATCTGTGAACTCGAGGGGACACACGCCCACCAGCTATCGGCGGAGGCACGACGTCGGGACGACGTGAGTCCATCGCACGGTCCCCAGGAGTAACCGGAGACCCCAGTGGACGACTGTTGTGGGCGTCTCGACCGCTGGTTCGTTGGACTCAGATGACGGTCGGTACGTCTGCCCAACACCCCTCACGAACGTTATTTCGTTTATTTCCACGAGGACATGTTGGAAAACGATCATAATTATTAAGCTTCCTGATTAGGGATGGGTGACTGTACCACGCATGAACGTACTACAAGTACTCGCAACGACGTCGATCCTGTTCGTGCTGTTCGCAATCCTCTGGGTATTTTACGTCGAGGAGTGGCTCGAACAGCGAGAGATAACGTATACGAATCGGGACCGACCGGAGACGAGAGGGTCCGAAGAGCAGGCCCAGCAGAGCGGAGGTAACTGATGACAGCGGAGCTTCTCGCCGGCGAGTTCGTCATGCAGGCGGGTGACGAACTCGATCACGGAACGGTCATCACGTGGGGATGGGTTTTCCTCGCCGCCTACCTGTTCCTGATCGTGGGACTCGGCTACATCGGGTACCGACGCGTCGAGGGCGGAAGAGGGGCGACCAGCGCCCAGGACGAGTACGCGACCGCTCGCGGCGGGTTCGGCTTCCTCGCGCTCGCACTGGCGTACGCCGCCACCGTCGCGAGCGGTGCGACGTTCATGAGTATCCCGGGGATGGGGTACGACATGGGGTTCATGGCGGGATACTACGCGCTGATCTACCCCATCGGGATCTTCTTCGGCGCGATCGTCGTCGCACGCGTCAGCAAGAAGGTCAGCGACCGCTTCAACTCACAATCCGTTCCCGATCTGATCGGCGACCGATTCCAGAGTCCCGGTCTGCGGGTCGTCACGGCGTTGCTCTCGCTGTTCCTGATCTTCTACGCGATGGCACAGATTTCAGCGGCGGGCTGGATGTTCGAGGTCATCCTCGGCGTCGAGTACGTCGTCGGAATCTGGGTGGCCGGCCTGCTCATGTTGGTCTACATGGCGGCCGGTGGCTCGCATGCCGACATCCTGACTGACGCCGTCCAGGGCGCGATCATGATCGGGATTACGTTCCTGATCTTCATCATGTTCGTGACAGGCTGGGGCATCGACGGCGGGATGAGTTCGGTCAACGCCGCCCTCGAGAGCAGCCAGCAGTGGGACCAGCACACCGATCCGGACAACCCGATCTTCCCCGGCTGGTGGGCGATCCTCCTGTTGATGATCGCCCACATCGGCTTCACGGCCCAGCCCCACCTGGGTAACAAGTTCTTCGCGATCAAGAGCAACCGGTACATCCGCCGGTTCCTGCTCGCGACCTCGCTCGTCGGCATCTTCCTCCCCGTGATGTACCTGGGTGGCATCCTCGGTGCCGCACAGGGTCTCGAGGTGTCCGACCCCGACGCGATCATCCCGACGCTGTTCGTCGAGAACATCCACCCGATCATGGCGGCGTTCCTGGGAATCGCGATCCTCAGCGCGATCGTCTCGACGTCCGACGGGCTGATCATCGCGATCTCTCAGATCTTCGCGAACGACCTCTACCGCAAGTCCTACGTGCCGTGGAAGGGCGGTGACCCCGAAGCCGACGAGGTCCAGCAGCGCGCGCTGCTCATCTCGCGCATCTCGACGATCTTCATCGTCTTCGTCGCCGTCGCCGCGGTCATCACGCCGCCACAGTACCTCGTCGTCTTCATGTGGACGGGCATCGGCGGCATCATCGCCTCGTTCGGTGGCCCGTACATGATCGGACTGATCTGGCGGCGCACCACCAAGCACGCGGCCTACGCGGCGATGATCCTCGGGTTCGGGGTGTACTTCTACATCCACCTCGGCCCGCAGTTCGGCGTCATGGAGGGCTTCTGGCCCCTGAACGAGAACCCGTTCGCGTCGACCGGTATCGGGTTCATCGTCAGCGTCGCGACCACGGTCGTGGTGAGCTTCTTCACCGAGCCGCCGAGCGACGAACACCTCGAGGAAGTGTTCTCCGCCGAGACGCGCCTCCTGGACAGCGACCAGCCCGGCGGCTCGTCGCCGACCGGGCCGGCCGGCGCCTCCGAGAGCGACGACTAACTATCGATTCGTGTCGACCCGTTTTTCGACCGAGCGCTTAACACCCAGTGGCTACCATCGTAGTAGATATGAAGATCAGCGCGTTCGAGGAACGGCTCGACGAAGCGTCCGCCATCGAGCAGACCCGTAACCTGAGCGCCAAAGAGTACGCGTACGCGGTGCTGGCGGACTACCTGGACTGGGAAACCGAGACGCCCGACTTCGACGTGACGCTCGTCTACTACCCGGATTACATCGCCTACACGACGGCGACGATTCGCCGGACCCTTCGCGGAAAGAAGGTCCTCAAATTTCTGGCGGGAATCGACGCGGTCACCGCTCGACCGGGTGAAGTCGACGTCACACTTCCGGCACGGCGAACGATCGACGCCGATCCCGAGGCGGTGATCGAGCCACAGATCGACGAGGACGAGGCCGAACGAATCTGGCGTGAGTGGCTCTTCAAATACGTCGGCCGGTACCACCGGGCCACGGCTATGCCGGAGTACTCCCTCGACGAACTGGAACTCGTCTACACCCCCTACTGGATCATCGACTACGGCACGCTCGAGGAGAGTCTCGCCGTCAGCGACCTGACCGGCCGAACCGCGAAAATCGAGGAGATCCAGGTTCTCGAGGAGTTTTACCAGTACCACATGTGAGCCGATCAGGTGGGACGCCCGGTATCGCAGGCGTAACTCGTTTGGCCGAAGCGGTCGGTTCGCCGCGGTCAGTACTCGACGCCGAGCAGCGTGTTCGAAACCGAGAACGCATCGGTGATCTCCGGCACCACCGGGCTGACCGCCAGCCGACCCACCATCGTCACGAAGAACGCCAGCATACACAGTCCCAGGACACTCCCTGGGTATCGCCAGCGCATGGTGGACCGGTTCCAGTTCGAGGTGTACGTCCCGAGGAAGTATCGCTGTCGAAACCCGGTGGCCTTCCGTGGCGTCCACTCGAGACCGTGTGGCCTTCCGAAACACCCACTCGAGACCGCAGATGAGCGTCGGACAGGCCATCGGCCGGGCAGTACTGCTTTACTCGCTCGCCTCACAACGGAGCGTATGGACAGTCCAGCCGTCACCCACGATGGGCACACCGGCCACTTCTCGTTCACCGCCACCGACGTCACCTTCGGCGATGGCGTCGCGACCACCCTCGAGGACGTCCTCGAGCGCCTCGACGTATCCGCTCCGCTGATCGTCACCGACGCGGGCGTTGAGGACGCCGGCGTGCTCGGGCCGATCCTCGACCCCCTCGAGGCCGACCCGGTGGTCCACTACGCGACGATCGAACCGTCGACCGACGACTTCGCCGACCTCCCGACCGACGCCGTCGACGGCGCCGTCGCGGTCGGCGGCGGCTCCTGTATCGACACCGCGAAAGTCGTCGCGACCCTGCTCGCTCACGGCGGCGAGGCCGCAGACTACCTCGGCGTCGACGAGGTTCCCGGCCCGGTCGCGCCGCTCGTGGCGGTCCCGACGACGAGCGGCACCGGCTCCCAGGCCACCCAGACAGCGGTCGTCTCCCACGACGGTATCAAACTCGGCTCGAGCGACGAGCACCTCCGCCCGGACGTCGCGCTGGTCGATCCGACGCTGACGTACGGGCTGCCACCAGCCATCACCGCCCGCGCCGGCTTCGACGCGTTCGTCCACGCCCTCGAGTCGGTGACCGCCCGCGACCACCGGTGGGTCGAACCCCGTCCCATCACCTACCAGGGAGCGAACCCCGTCTCCCGCGCGCTCGCCCGGGAGGCCCTCTCGCTCGTCCACGGCGCGCTCGAGCGGGCGACGTTCGACGGGGCCGATCGAGAGGCGCGACGCGCGATGAGTCTCGGCTCCCACCTCGCCGGGACCGCGTTCTCCGTCTCCGGACTGGGCGTCGTCCACGCTCTCGCGAGCACGCTTGGGGGCCTCACCGACGAACCACACGGTGCGTGCCTGGCGGCGTCCATCGAGGCCGGCTTGACCTACAACTTGCCCGTCCGTCGCGGGGAGTACGCCTCGATCGCCCGCTCGCTCGAGGTCGTCGACGACGGGGCGACCGACGACGAGGCCGCGAGCGCGCTGGTCGCCGAGTGCGATCGACTCCGGCGATCCCTGGGCCTCCCCGCGTCGATGGCCGAACTCGGGCTCGAACGCGAGGACCTCGAGACGATCGTCGAGAACACGCTCGTCCAGGAACGGCGGCTACCGACGAATCCCCGGGAGGCCGGTGACGACCTCCGCGAGCACCTGCTGGCCGTGGAGTTCGGCGACTGACCGCGAGGTGATCGGCCTCGGTGACCGTGCTCGCACACGGCCGCGGGTTGCGGCTCCCGACCCCCCGTTCGCCGCGAAGGCTTCGATCGCTGCCGGAATTTTCACCCGTGAGCCGTCGATTCGCCGACGAAACGGACTTCAGTCGACGGAAGATTTATTTTGTGAGCCAGAAACATCGAGCTATGGGAGCACGACCCACTGGAAAGCTCGTCTACCTGTCAGAGCCGGAACAGCTCGAGATCAAAGAGTACGAGGTTCCGGAGCCCGAACCGGGCGCGGTACTGACCGAGATCGAACAGGCCAACGTCTGCGGCTCGGAACTCCACATCTGGCGGGGCCACCACCCAGAGGTGAAAGAGGGAGTGTTGGGACACGAGGCCGTCTGTCGGGTGAGCGAACTCGGCGAGGGCGTCGAGACCGACTACGCGGGCGACCCGATCGAGGAGGGCGATATCGTCGCGCCGGCGTACTTCTTGACTTGCCAGCGCTGTCCGCCGTGTCGCGAGGGACAGTTCAACCTCTGTGAGAACGCCTACACCTACTGGTCGAAGCCGCCGGAGGAGTCGCCGCACTTCCACGGGACGTTCTCGACGCACTACTTCGTCCACCCGAACCAGTACTTCTACAAGGTTCCCGAGGGCGTGAACCTGCAGGTCGCCGCTGCGGCGAACTGCGCGCTCTCACAGATGCTCTACGGGCTCGACCAGGTCGGCGTCGACTGGAACGACACGGTCGTCGTTCAGGGCGCCGGCGGCCTCGGCCTCAACACGGTCGCCATCGCCCGCGAGCGCGGCGCGAAGACCATCGTCGTCGAAGGCGTCGACGGCCGTATCGAACGCGCCAAGGAGTTCGGGGTCGACCACGTCATCGACTTCCGCGAGTACGAGACGGTCGAGGAACGCGCAAAGCGAGTGCGCGAGCTGACCGACGGCGTCGGCGCCGACGTCGGCGTCGAAGTCGCTGGCGTCCCCGAAGCGTTCGCCGAAGGGCCACACCTCCTGCGCCAGGGCGGCCGATACCTCGAGGTCGGCAACGTCAACCCCGGCATCATGTCCGAGTTCGACACCGGCACGCTGACCCGCAGGGGAATCGACATCACGACGGCGATCCGGTACCAGCCGTGGTACCTGAAGACCGCCCTCGAGTTCCTCGCCGAGTGCGGCGACGACTACCCCTACGAGGACCTGATCGACGCCGAGTTCGACCTGCTCGACGTCGAAGAGGCGCTCGCGAAGTCCGACACCCGTGAAATCACTCGCGCGGCGTTGCACCCGCACGCGGACTGATACGGACTGCTGAACCGATTTACCGGTCGACCCCTGATCGCTCTGGAAACGACGTCAAACAGGCCGTACGACACGCCGGAGCCTGATCGACCGGACCCACGGTTCCGTTCAGGCGTCGACCGACCGTATCCGAGCGAAGCACTCATTTTCGTCGCCGCTGAATGTAGGGCGAGCACTATGTCCGAGCCTATCGACCAGAAACGGGAGCCAGAGCCACTCGAACAACTCTCGAGTACGGATCTGTACGTCGACGGCGAGTGGGTACCGGCGACCGACGGGTCGACCCTCGAGACGATCGATCCCGCGACCGAAGAACCCATCGTGGCGGTTGCGGCCGCCCAGGCCGACGATATCGACGCTGCAGTCACGGCTGCCCGGGACGCGTTCCCCGACTGGCGCGACACCGACCCCGACGAACGGGGTCGGATCGTCTACGAAGTCGGCCGCCTGATCCGCGACCACGCCGACGATCTCGCGGCGCTCGAAAGCCTCGATCAGGGGAAACCCGTCTCGCAGGCGAAAAGCGACGTCATCGGCGCGGCCCGCTACTTCGAGTACTACGCCGGGGCGGCCGACAAGATCGAGGGAACGAGCGTTCCGGTCGGTCCCGAGCAGGTCGACTACACGGTTCGTGAACCCTACGGCGTCAGCGCCCAGATAACACCCTGGAACTTCCCTGGAAACCTCTTCGCCCGCGGTGTTGCCCCGGCGCTCGTCGCCGGCAACGCGACGGTCGTCAAGCCCGCCGAACAGACACCGCTGTCCTCGCTGCGTCTGGCCGAACTGTGCGCCGAGGCCGGCGTTCCCGACGGCGTCGTCAACGTCGTTCCCGGATTCGGCGACCCAGCGGGCAAGGCACTGACCGAACACGAGGGCGTCGACCAGATCACCTTCACGGGGAGCGTCCCGACCGGCCAGCGGATCATGACGGCCGCCGCCGAGACGGTAACGCCCGTCACCCTCGAACTCGGCGGGAAGAACCCGGCGATCGTCTTTCCGGACGCCGACCTCGAGGCCGCAGCCGAGTGGATCACGACGGGCATCTTCACCAACGCGGGACAGATCTGTTCGGCCGCGGACCGGGCCATCGTCCACGAATCAGTCCACGAGGACCTCGTCGAGAAGATCGTCGAGATCGCCGAATCGACCGAAATCGCTCCCGGAAGCGACGACGCCGACATGGGCCCCGTCGTCTCCGCCGAACAGCTCGAGAAGATCACCCGCTACATCGACGTCGGAACCAGCGAGGGCGCGACGCTCGAAACCGGCGGCGAGACGCTCGAGCGTGAGGGGTACTTCGTCGAACCGACCGTCTTCACCGACGTCGATCCCGAGATGCGGATCGCCCGCGAGGAGATCTTCGGCCCGGTGCTCTCGGTGCTTTCGTTCGCGGATGAAGCTGAAGCCGTCGAGGTCGCAAACGACTCGGAGTACGGTCTCGTCGCCGGCGTCTTCACGAGCGACGTGACCCGTGCACACCGGCTCGCTCGACGACTCGAGGCGGGGAACGTCTACGTCAACAAGTGGTTCGGCGATACCAACCAGACGCCGTTCGGCGGCTACAAGCGGAGCGGTATCGGCCGTGAAAAAGGTCTCGAGGCGCTCGATTCCTACCTCCAGACGAAGAACGTCGCGATCAACGTCGACGGCGACGCCGATCTGCCTGGGTCGTAGATCCGTAGAGGCTTTCGTTCTCGGGACGGAGGGCTCGAGCTGGTGGGACTCATTGACACCCGGTTGTTGATTCCACAGTTGGGGAGACGGCATACCCCTCATATGGGCCCGTTCTGCGATGAACAATTCTCATATATGTCACGGAATATCGAAGGAGCTGTCGATATGGTGACTAGTGCTGCCACCCTGCGCGGGGAACGACGGGCCTCAGTTCGAACCCATCGATCGGGATCGTCTATAGGACCCAGGACCGGCGTTCGCGTCGAATACGAGGTCCGGCACCGACGGACCCGATGGAAAGCGGGGCGAGGCTCGTTTAGCTCACCAATAATGCACATGAGCCTGTCCGGGTCCTTCGAAACCGCACGATCTGCCTGGCGGAACACTACACCAGTCGGCTTCCGTGTTGTGGAATCGACACATAGGACCTCTATGAGGTAACTGTCCATGAAATTGTCAGTAGTGGGTCGACGGTCGTTGCCTGATCGGCCCCCGAACGCCGTGCTACGAGACTGGGCCTCGAGAAGTCCCCTCGCTGGGTACAGGCCCAATCCTGCCGACGGTTCGAGATTCGATATCGTATAATACGATATAATATAAGAGTGAAAGACGTCGTCGACGCTCTACCGCGACGACCGTCTGCTGCTGGCAGTCGCTGGATCGACGGCGCGGTGGTTCGGACCGCTCAGCCGCTGGGTGTTCGTGATGGGCTACCCCGCTGTCGTTGCCGGTCTCCGACGGCCCCGTCCTCGTCAAAAAAAGGACGTCGCAAACGGGAACGAACTCTCCGTCCCGTCGGCGATTCAACGCCGAACTGTCGCTCGCAACTCGGTCGAGTACGATGCCGTGGTGGGCGATCCCCCCTCACCCCTGAGGCCGGCATCTACAATATAGTAACAACTGCAACGATTTACACACTGATCGCCGAACCGTCTGGCGATCAGGTGTGCAATGACTTGCAGTGGCTACTATAACAACTGCACCGATTCATATGCTGATCGCCGATTCGTCTGGCGACCACGTATGTAATGACGCACAGTGGCGACTGTAGGCGTGGGTTCGAGAACGGGACCGGTCGTTCAGCGGGATCGCGACTGGAACGCTCCCGACTGCAGCGATCTCTCCGTCCAAACCCATGCAAAGGACTGTCGTGGGATCTCCCCTCTCGGCACGATTACGTGCCGACCGACCGTCGCCACAAGCGGACGCGATTCACAGCCCCGCGTCGGGCTCGAGGCTACCGTGACCACGATGCCGACTTCGATTCCGGCCCAATCCCGTGTTTATATACGTCGGGCATCGATACGTCGTCGTATGGAGTTCCCAACCGCGGACGATCTCGAGGCCCTGATCGATCCGCCCACCTATCCGTCGGTGGCGTCGGTCCGGTACGACCCCGAGACCGAGACGCTCGAGGACCCCCTCGCCGAGACCCGAGCGGAGCTCGACCACCTCCCGATCTCTCGGCTTGAGCCGGGGGCGACGGTGGCCGTCGGGGTCGGGAGCCGGGGCATCCACGGCATCGACGAGATCGTCGCCGAGACGGTCGCGTTTCTCGACGACCGCGGTTTCGAGCCCGTCCTGGTGCCGGCGATGGGGAGCCACGGCGGTGCGACGGCCGCGGGACAACTCGAGATCCTCGAGACCCTCGGTATCACGGACGAACGCGTCGGGGCGCCGATCGACGCGCGGATGGACGCCGATCCCGTCGGCGAGGTCGACGTCGGCGAGACGACGACCCCGGTGTACGTCGCTCGCGCCGCCCTCGAGGCCGACGCCGTCATGGCCATCAACCGGGTGAAACCACACACGAACTTCACGGGGCGACTCGAGAGCGGCCTCTGCAAGATGCTCACGGTCGGACTGGGAAAACAGCGGGGCGCCCAGGCCTTTCACTCGACGGCGCTCGCGGAGGGGTACGTCCCGACGATCGAGGCGATGATCGAGGCCGTCAGGGAGTCCGTGCCACTGCTCGGCGGGCTCGCGCTCGTGGAGAACTTCCACGAGGAAACGGGGATCGTCGAGGGGATTCCGGGCGAGTCGCTCGAGGAGCGAGAGCCGGCCCTGCTCGAGGTCGCCCGCGAGGAGATGGCGACGCTGCCGTTCGACGACCTCGATCTGCTCGTCGTCGACGAACTCGGCAAAGAGATCTCCGGCGCGGGGATGGACACCAACGTGATCGGACGGTATCGCGTCCTGAACGCGCCCGATCCGGAGACGCCGGCGATCGACCTGATCTACGCCCGCGGGCTCACCGAGGGGACGAAGGGCAACGGCAACGGCATCGGCCTGGCCGACATCACGCGACGGGCGGCCCTCGACCAGCTCGACCTCCAGAAGACGTACGCCAACGCCCTGACGAGCGGTTCGTTAGCCAAGGCGAAACTCCCGCCCGTTGCCCCGACCGACGAACTGGCGCTGAGAGTCGCCCTGAACGCGCTGGGCGGCTACGACCCCGAGACCGTCCGTCTCGCGTGGATCGAGAACACTACCGATCTCGCCGAGTTCCGGGTCTCCGAAGCGCTGCTCGAGTCGCTTCCGGCCGAAGCGACCGTCCTCGAGCGCGAACGGCTCGCGTTCGACGACGGAACCGCGACGTTCGAGTCACTCTAACCGCTACTCGACGACGTACTCCTCGGAGTAGGTGAGGGTCAACTCGAGTTCCGCATAGCGGGTACTCGAGCGACCAGGAGACTGAGTCAGTCGTCAGCATCGACATGACTCGAAAACGAATGCCAAACCGTTCCGGAGAACGGACTGATCACGATAATAAACGGGGCACCACGCACTATTATTTAGACTCATACCCCTGTAATCACTGGGCGCACTGTCACCACTACCGGTCGCTCCGGCCACGACAAGGCCCGAAACAGGCGATTCGAGCGCGACGGCGTGAGTTTCCGCTCTCCGGAACTCAACGGTCGGGCCAGCGCTCGAGGTAGATCGTCTCGTCGGTGTAGAACTGAATCGCGTCCTGGCCCTGGGCGTGGAGGTCCCCGAAGAACGAGTCCTTCCGCCCGCCGAAGTGGAAGAAGGCCATCGGCGCGGCCGTCCCGACGTTGACGCCGAGGTTGCCGGCTTCGGCCCGATGTCTGAACGCACGGGCGTCCGACCCGCTTCCGGTGAACAGGCTCGCGGCGTTCCCGAAGTCGCTTCGGTTCATCGTCTCGATCGCCTCGTCGATCCCGTCGACGGGCGCGAGGCCGAGTACCGGCCCGAAGATCTCCTCGCGGACGATCCGCATCTCGGGGCTCACGTCGCCGAAGACCGTCGGCCCGAGGAAGTTGCCGTCTTCGTAGCCCTCGACGGTGACGTCGCGGCCGTCGAGCAGCAGTTCGGCGCCCTCCTCGATCCCGCTCTCGACGTACTCACGGACCCGCTGTTCGTGTTCCGGCGAGACGAGCGCCCCGATGTCGGTGTCCGCCTCGAGGCCGTAGCCGACCGTCTGGGCGCGGGCCTCCTCGAGCACCAGTTCGGTGAACTCGTCGTACACCGAGGCCTCGACGAGTGCGACGTCGTTCGCGAGACAGCGCTCGCCCCCGCAGGCGAACGACGAACTGACCGTCTGTTCGGCCGCGAACGCGAGGTCGGCAGTCTCGGTAACGATCACGTGGTTCTTCGCGCCACCCTGGGCCTGGATGCGCTTGCCGTTTGCGGCGGCAGTCTCGTAGACGTGTCTTGCGACGGGCGTGCTCCCGACGAACGAGACGCCGACGACGTCGTCGTGTTCGATGAGCGCGTTCACCGCGTCGGGACCGCCGTTGACGAGCTGGACGACGCCGTCGGGAAAGCCAGCCTCGTCGATCAGTTCGAACAGTTTCAGGGGAACCAGCGGGTCCTGCTCGCTGGGTTTCAGGACGAAGCTGTTGCCGGTCGCGACGGCGTACGGCAGAAACCACAGCGGAATCATGCCGGGGAAGTTAAACGGCGTGATCGCCGCGAAGACGCCGAGCGGTTCGCGAATCGCCCGTTCGTCGATCTCCGGCGCGGCGTTGGCCACTGTCCCGCCCTGGATCATCGACGGCATCCCGCAGGCGACCTCGACGTTCTCGATGCCCCGGCGCAGCTCCCCGCGGGCTTCCGCGAGCGTCTTCCCGTGATCCCTGACGAGAATTTCCGCGAGTTCCTCCTGGTGTTCCTCGAGCAACCCCTTCAGTTCGAACAGCGGCTGGATGCGTTCCTCGACCGGCCGGGAGCGCCACTCGAGGAACGCCTCGTGGCCGGACTCGACGGCGCGGTCGACGTCGGCCGCGGAGCTGTAGGGAATCGTCGCGAGTTCCTCGCCGGTTGCCGGGTCGACCACCTCGTGTTCCGTCTCACCGTCGGGTCGTTCCCACGCACCGTCGACGTAGTTCCGAACTGTCTCGTCCGTCGAAACCGGTTCTCGCTGGACCATGCACCGTGGTACACCGACGCTCGAAATAAGCGTTCGGACATTTCGATCACAGTTGTACTGTTCTGGAGTACAGTTGGAACTCGTTCGATAGAATCGCGTTCTGGCCGAATTATAACGGTTACTATTCCCGGCTGGAAAAACATTATTGATCTCGGCCTCGAGGTGTCGAGTACCATGTCAGGTTCCGACGACGCGACTATTCCACACTGGTACGCGCCGGAGCGCCCGCCGATCTCGATCAGGGACGGCAACGGCGTCACCGTAACCGACGAGGACGGTACCCAGTACCTCGATTTCCTCTCACAGCTGTACTGCGTCAACGCCGGCCACGGCAACCGGGAGATCGTCGACGCGATGATCGAGCAACTCGAGCGCGTGCAGTACGTCTCGCCGTCGAAGCGGACGCCGGTCCGGGCCGAACTCGCGAACCGACTCGTCGACGTCGCTCCCGATTCCCTCTCGGACGTGGTGTTTTCGGTGACGGGCAGCGAGGCGAACGAACTCGCGATCCAGTTTGCCCGCGAGTACACCGGTGCCTCGAAGATCCTCACCCGCTGGCAGTCCTACCACGGCTCGACGTACGCCGCGGGCGCGCTGACCGGCGATCCCGAGACGCGAAACGCCGTCGAATCACACGCCGCGACGACCGGCGTGGTGAAATTCCTGCCGCCGTTGACCCACCGCTCGCCGTTCGACGCCGAGACGCCCGACGAACTCGCCGAGCAGGCGGCGAACCACCTCGAGTACGTTATCCGGAACGAGGGCCCCGACAGCATCGCGGCGATCCTGACCGAACCGATCGGCGGCACGAGCGGGGCCTACACGGCGCCGCCGGGGTACTTCGAGCGGGTTCGTGAACTCTGTGACGAGTACGACGTCCTGTTGATCTCCGACGAAGTCATCGCCGGCTTCGGCCGCTGTGGCGAGTGGTTCGGTATCGACACCGAGGGCGTCGAACCCGACATGATAACGTTCGCGAAGGCAGTCACGAGCGGCTACGCGCCGCTGGCCGGCGTCCTCGCCCGACCGGAGATAACCCGGTCGCTGCGCGAGGATGGGTTCCCGGTCGGGCAGACGTTCGGCGGCCACCCCGTCGCCTGTGCGGCCGGCAACGCCGCGATCGAAGC